>Ga0325405_1000555_pt1 | contig 36372 bp, 24 predicted proteins | sample PopdelMetagenome_21_FD_205663 | JGI IMG/M metagenome (GOLD analysis project Ga0325405, IMG submission 205663) | Populus deltoides microbial communities from Bellville, Georgia, United States - Xylem-Control-R2 | ecosystem: Host-associated > Plants > Phyllosphere > Stem > Wood/Secondary xylem... | reverse complement strand
TCATCAGGGACGGTGCAGTAAGCTTGGTCTGGGAAGTATCCATGAACACTTTCATTGAACCCATGTCTGTAATAATTATACGATGTCGTGTACGTAGTTTCATCCAAGTATTGGGATGCATATGGATAATATTCACTGTCATATGGAAATGGCCAAAACTCTGCTCTTCTTCCTGTTCTTCTCACTACCTTCAGGACCTTTCTCTGGTCGACATACCCTTTTACAGTCACCTTTTGCTTGTCCATGTCTATTTCCAAGCTATCAACACCTGCATGATGCAAAGTAAAAAAAAAAAACGAAGAAGAAGAAGAAGAAGAAGAACATTGGCAATTTATATTCTCTTTTAAGTACTCAATATATATATATATATGCTTAGCATGCTTTGCTTTGATTTTGATCAAGACCAAATCCAACCACCTAGATCATTGCTATTAAAATCAACCCGGCCCGTTGAATCAAACCGAGACCTGATCGATCTAAAGACACAAGCCGAGCTAAGTTTGAAAAGAAACTGATGGGAATCGACTAGATTAAACCGAGTAAAGTAATAGTAAAGCTAAGTTGGTGTCATTCTGGGAAGCCAAGCCAAGAGAGTTAAAAACATAGTTGGGCTCCATGCTTCCTTATACTTTGTTGTGTAAGAAAAAAAATATATACAAAAACCGAATGAAACTAAGATGCAAAACTGCAAAGACCAAACAAGATAAATTCTGAAAAAAAGCTACAAACACTTGCCATCAATTTTCGAGATTGCTCTTCGTATTCTCTTTTCACATCCTTCACAATCCATATGTACCAAGAGCTCCACAGTCTATCAAACGAGTGGAAATGACGGAAAACATCTAGTAAGTAGAAGCATGCATGGATACCATACATAAGAGCAATGGCGGAGAAAATCTTGATGAGACTAGAGCACTTACAGACAAGGCGTTGGATAATTTTGACCTCCCAAATCGCCATTGAAACATGATGGGCGTGCGTTTGAAGCTCTACAGAAGAAGCTAAGAATGTTTCTCCTTCTCTACATATGTTGGCATTTATCACTTCTCTTCTTCTGGGAAGCCACTTGGTTTTGTGTAGGCAGACGGCATTCTTCAACCGTATAGATGGCTTGTGTCATGATCACAAGTGGGCAGATAATTTCTTTTTATTTGAGTTATTTCTCTCAAAGCTTTGAGCCTTTTACTGCTTTAAAGAATATGTATTCGTACGGGATTACAGATAGCATTAGATTTGTGTCAGGCATGGATCAAATTCAATGGCTGTTAATAACCATGCACGGGTGGACAGAATTTCATAGCTTCGTACCATTGAATGGCTGCAATTCCAATCATAATTCTGGAAATTAACTTGAAAAATGATTTAGTCCATCATCGAGTTATTAGATCAATCCGAGTCATTTTATTTTTTAAATTTTTTTAAAATTAACCCGACTTGGATTGGTTGAGTCAATCAAATCACTAAAAATCTAGTTAAATTAATTGAATTTTATTAATTCAACATATTTTAGAATTCAACTTAAAAATTAACTCAAATGAAGTTTTAAATCACGAGTTTTCTATATCAATCTTCTGAAGCAACCTGACAAGAAGATATCACGCCAAAACAAACAAGAATGTTAAGAGGATCTAACTCAAGACACTAATCGTTACTTTCTTCTCACAATGACATCTAGTCGAAGAACAAGATGTCTGATGATAATTTTTTTTTTCTGGTGCAGAGCCAGAATCAGCCTAATTTGCCAAAGATCTGGTGCATTTCCAACCTACCAATTTCCATCTCTTTTGAGTACGAAATTCCTATCCCATTGAGAAATCTAACTGGACTGAATTTATTTGTGTTTGGAGGAGAAGAATACTAAAATGGGCCAACGTGTTGAAATTGCTGTCCATCAGAATATGTTCTCTGCCTGATTCTTCTTTCCAGCAAAAATCCTTGCAAAACACACAACTTCAGAACAGGGAATTGGAAAATATATGCAATCGTAGCAAATTCTCCAGACTTGCTTTAAATTACCCCCACAGAGAACTTACCCATCATTTCCATGTTTCAATAACAAATGGAGAAAAGCAAGCATATATTAATAATTATTTATGCCCAACTGCATGCATCGATCAAGTTGTATTATTTAAAAAAAAAGAGGAGATAATTATTAAGAAAATTCAAGTTAACGGATATTCTTAGATAATGTTTTTTCTATTCGTATATATTATGTTTTGAGAAAATTCATTAAGAAATTATTCCGAAAACATTTATTTTATATCCTCATTTATATTTCTTCCGCCAAACATATTTTTATATATATTTATTATGTCACATCACACTAACCAAATTCAATTAGAATTTTTTTATAATTATTAATCACCATTTACTATAAATAATTATGAAAAATATTTTAAAAAACAAGCTCTGCCATAATCCCTATCAAGCTAAAAGACTGTTTGATATTATAATAGTTTTTTTTTCCAATCACAAAGAAAAAATTCTTTAGTCAGTCAAATAACTTTTACTTATTACACCGAACCCATAAATAATTGTGTTTCAAATCTTGTTTTTATAGAAGCTAAAATATCAAACTTTTCATTCATGAACACTTGCATTTTTTTTTATTTTGCATACAAAAATTCATTTGATAATAGTTTTAACTAAATATATTTTTTAAATCTATTTAAAAAAAACAACTAAAAATAATTTTTTTAAACCTATTTTTTTTAATCCACCCAAGACTTGAGTTAGCTTTGATTGATTTTGACATTTCTCTGCCTACACATGTCATGGTGACGGACCAGGCAAGTTGTAGAGGTGCAAATTCAAGAAGAGAATAATAGCAAAGTGAAGCATTTTGCAACTCTATCTTGGAGATACAAATTTTTGGGGCAAGCATTTCGCAACCTCATAGGAATATGGTGCGCCTACACCCATCTCTCTAAGCATATGCCTTGATGTTACATAGCTTTCACACCAGAAAGAATTCTTGCCTGAAGTATACCCTAAATTCGGAATAAATCAGAATAATAATCCATTTTTATTTTAAAATTTGGTCATTGAAATATCCACAATCCATTTCTCGTAATTAATCTCATCTCATAACTTCGTTTAATAATTTTTTGGAATCAAACTTGTGTTTGGAGTTTTTAGCTGCCTCACAATAAATATGTTTTTTAAGAATCAAACTTGTGTTTTTATCCTTGCAGAGATATTATAGCAGTGTCTTAGCAAGCTATGTCGAGTTTAAATATATAATTTGGAATATTTTGTTTTTCTCTTATTATATTTTATGATATATTCATATAAATAAATTATTTTATCTTGTGTGATAAAATATAATAATTTTATATTAAACATAAAAAAACAACGGAATTTTTATTCATATTTGATAGAGAATATTACTTTCTTAGAGAAAAAAAAATTTATTTTTGTAAGTATCTGAATGTAATTTTTTTTAAAGAATATCGAAAAAGGTCCCAATCGAAAAATAAGATTTTCTTGTAGACAAAATTAACACAAAAAATTTATTTACGGCGAAATTGATATTAACCCATTAATTTGAAGGTCCATTGTGGGCCCAATCTACTAGACTTCTCCCCCTCTCATATAACAGGCCTAAGCCTTACAGTTTATCAGTCCTAGGCCCAATAAGAATCGAGCCCATCGTGACCCTTCTTCAACAAAAAACACAGAGACAAAACGCTCCATCTCTCTCCTAGACATTCTCAACAAGGAAGAAACACACAGACAGGGATAGAAAAAACGTCCTCGTTTAACTCTGCAACAAGAGCTCAATAAGGTCTGTATATTTGATAATTTCATGTTGCTTTGCTTTGCTTTGATCTGATTTGATCTCCTTATTGTTGGTGTTTCTGGAAGGCTAGGGCTTGGGAGGTAGAAGAGAGACTTGATTGGGAGACAAGAGGTTACTATGTTCTATGAAAGATGAAGGGTGAAAGCAGTTATGTGCCGCCGCGGTATATTCCGTTGGACCAATCGGATTTGGAAACGGAGAGTGTTCCACGAAATGAAGAGCGTTCTGGAGCTGCTAGTGTTGTAGGTGATGGACCGGCGCAATGGTCGTCTGGGATCTGTGCTTGTTGCGATGATATGCAGAGCTGTACGCTTACTTTTTCTGCTTTGTGACCTTGATTTATCATCAGAAGGAAAATTAATTTGAAGGTGCCTAATGAGTAGAATGAATAAAAATGTTGGGTTTTGTATTGTTTATCTTTAGTTGCCGGCATTGTTGTGGCGCCAAGAAAGGAATGATTTGATTCTTTAAGTGAAGGTTTTGGATTGCGCCGTTTTAGGAAGGGGATTTGTTTTCTGGATTGTGTAGAACTGGAATTTAAACTTGACTAAGGGGATTTGTTTTCTGGATTGTGTAGAACTGGAATTTAAACTTGACTAAGGCCACGTTTGGAAACGAGCCGCAGCTGCGGTTGCACCCCCGTTCCCAAACGGGGCTAGCTAACATGCCTTTTTCTGACTAATCATAGAGTCCCAATGAGTTAGCTTATTTGAAAAACACCTTGTTCTTTGGGTAGAGGTTTCCTAATTAGGAATCAGGAATATCAGGAAAAAAAATTATCTGTATGATCCTTTCCATTTAGTGTTTATGTTATTGCTAGTATATTACTTATAGGCAGACTGCCTCTTGAATGAACTATCGCATACAATTCTTATATGTAAATGTGTTAAACATACCACTAAGCCTTCAATTAGTGATCTTTTTTAAGCTGCACTGGTGTTTGACAAATGTATCTATTAGTCACAAACCTGCGGAATGGATGGTAGTTGGTATTGGTCGTTGATGTGACGTATGAATTGAATAATTACAGCATCTAAAAAGTGGTAATTCATTTCTTTGTTATTCCTCTTTGTTTGCAGTAGGATATTGATCACCCAAAGAATCTAGGATGTTGCATATTTGGGTAAGAAGAACATTTTTTGTGTACTAGGGCATGGTTGTGATCATGAAATCTAGCTTAAGGAAAACTGCTGGGGAGTGGGTAGCAGTATTATTATGATATGGATGTATTCAGTGTTAGACATTTCACTCATGGTGGGTTTGTTGGATATAAAATGCATGACTGATAAGATCTAGACTTTGGGTGATCAATATCCTACCTTTATGAAACACTTGCACGTACATGCCTGTAGATTTGCATGGAATGTATTGAAAGTCCTTTTTTTTTGGTAAGTTATTGAACAACATGAATCTATTGTTGCCTAAAAAGAAAATTGTTAATACAATGCTGTTTTTGGTGTGTACAGGTTGTATTGGTCTTTTTTGTCCTTGCTATTTGTTTGGTAAGAATGCAGAATTTTTGGGTTCTGGGACTTTGATAGGATCGTGCGCAACCCATTTTATTTTGTGGGCTCTTGTCAACACCGTCTGCTGCTGTATGACTGATGGCATTTTGTTGGGGTTACCTGGATGCTTTGTTGCATGCTATGCTTGTGGTTACCGCAGGGTGCTTAGGGAAAAGTATAATTTGCAGGTATTGCTAGTTCAAAATTGTAATTTTATCAATAAAATCTTCTATCTATTTTCCTTAATGCTGTGGGGGTTGTTTGTGGATGCTAGATAAATACACCTGCAAATGTTCCTTTGATCTATAGGCTTGAGTAGTTAGTATACGACATTGATGTCGATGTTAGGTTTCTTTCGGTGGTGTATAGATTTTATACCTTTGGTAGCATAAGACATGGGATTAAGGATATGTTTGATGGATTTCGTCCAAGTAGGAGTTTAACAAATAGTTGAAACAAAGATTGCTGGGAGCTTAGAGCACAGAGATAAATCAAGGCGTTGAATTTTCAAAGCTGCTTTGCTTTAGGTTTTCTTTCATACATGATAGACTACACGAGATATTTGGAACTGCTTTGTTTAGGCTTAAAGTTCCTTGTAGAAAAAGAAAAGGCTGTTCCTAAATGAAGCTAATTGTGTAATTTTTGTTGATTTCTTATGCAGGAAGCGCCATGTGGTGACTTAGTGACACACTTTTTCTGCCATCTGTGTGCTAATTGCCAAGAATACAGGGAGATCCGTGAAAGGTCCGGTGACCCCAATTCCCCTGATCTTAAACTGGCGGTGGTCACAGCTCCACCAGTCCAGACAATGGAATCAGGTAATACAGAGTAATGCTTCTACCATAACACTCCTGGTAAGACCACCACATATTGTTTCACACTTGACCTCGCACCATCCTACGCCAGATTAAGCAGTCGACATGCATTGCTTTTTAAAGCATGTCTTCTTAAGTTTGTATCCTTGAGACTAATGGAGATCTTTTATATAATCATTGTAAACTACTTGTCTTTTTACTAACAGGCACCAATTATCATCACACAAGAGTAGACTAAGGTAAAAGTAAAAGAAATACTGCTAATGCATTAAGCCATCATATTCTGCCACCGCTCTCTCACTCAATGCTCATTGTCGGTGTAGATTTTGATTTCTGAACTTGTTTTTTTCATTTAATTTTAGGTTGGTTTTTACGGATATTCTGGATAATTCGGTTATTTTGCTCATTCCTACATGATAGGGAGAACTGAGAAGAAAAGGACCTTCTCCGTCGCCATACCCATATCATTTCCACCTGGCCAACATCTGTGCTTCAAACCCTTTCTCTTGCAACCTCAAATCAAGTAACATAAAAAGGAAAGAAAAAAGATCTTGAAAATATTTATCCATTTCTTGTTCAAATCAACACAGATATTCAAAACTAAACTTGATTTAGAATCTGTTGAGGCATTGGCCACCACTCCCAAAACAACATCATACAGGAAATAATAAGCATTAAAGCGTTTTGGATTCAAGCCAATCTGTTATTTCATGATTTTTCTTCTTCACATCAATTAATGGTTTTTGGTTTGTGATGTTTCTTCTTCTTATGGGTGCACCATATATGTCTGTAACTGCTTCCAAGGGTGGGCAATGGTGTATTATTTTCGGCGCAATTGACCAAATGCAGGACCGCTCATGTTAAAGGTATTCTCAATGCCTTCGCCGGCATGGGAGAAAGCTGCAGATGGCACCAGCAACTTGCATTTTCCGATAAGATGTGGCTATCATCTTCAGAAGACAAAATACCCTTTAAAATCTTGATTCTCTCTTCGAGTTCCCAGGTTTAAATGATGGGATAAGAACCTGGGAATTCAAGAAAGGACTAGCTCCTGACTCAAAAATCATAGCTATAAGATGGATTTGGGATAAGATTATATAAAAAAAATAATCTAGGTAACTAGATCAGTGGTCAACTTACAGATTATCTGATCAATTGTTTTTATTAATATTGTTTTAATTATTTTTTCAGTGATAACCAGTTAGATCAACAAGGTTTCACTGGATTAATGTTTGTTTCACCGAATTAATGTTTTATTTGATTTAACTAAAAATCTACGTTAATAACTATGATCAAAATCAATTGATTTTCTTTAAAAAACCGACCATTACAAATATAAATAAAATAAAATAAATAACAATAAACCATGCTCCTCGTTAAGAATTTCTAATTTTTATTTAGTGTTGGGAAATTCAAGAATTAATAAAACTTTTTCTTTTATTCTTTCATGTTGGGTTAATTAATTACATTAAGTATTAGTATATGACTTATAACAAGGTCGGTGTATAACTTACGAATTGATTAATTTTTTTTTGGTAAAATCAACTGATTTTTAACTGTATCTATGAAGTAAATTATGCTAAACAAAATCAATTCTAAATTAAAAGTTTTACGCCCAACCCATGCTAAAGGATGGATTAATAACTGGGTTTAATATCCGTATTAATCTTAATATAATAAATTAAAAGGAACATACAAGCAGTAACAAGTTAAGCAACCACGTGTCAAACAATAATAGCCAAAGGAATTATAAAGCACCTTTTGCCTTTTAGGATTTGTTTATTTACTAGAAAATAGTTTTTTTTAAATAAATTCTAAAAAAATAAATTATTTTTTAATATTTGATAGTATAATAAAAAATAAGTAGGAAAATACTTTCCAGTGTTTGGTTATGTCATGAAAAATAAACTGGAAAATAACTTATTAATATTTTATTTTTTTCAAGTTTATTAAACTAATGAGGAACAAATCTTACAAATTAAAAAAGTTGAATGAAAATGAAATTGAAAAAAAAAAATAATTTCATAAATTGAATGAAATTGAAAAAAATTATAATTTTATAAATTATCTCAAATAAAATAAATAATAATCAAAATAATGGAGATCAAATCTAAAAAATAAAAAAAATTGAAAGATGAAGAAATTAAAATAATAATAATTAACATGTCATAAATTATTTCAAATAAAATAAGTAACAATTAATAAAATGAGGACCAAATTTGATAGATAAAAAATTTCAATTAAAAAATAATAAAGAAAAAGCAAATAACAATTATAAAAATGACCAAAATTAATATAAAAATTAAATTCTAATGGATGAAATTGAAAAATAAATATTCAAAACAATATATATATATATCAATCAAAAGTTTGAGAATCAAATTTGATATAATTAATAAATAATATGATATTTCTAAATTTTTCACAACTTCTGGAAAGTGTTTTTCTTCCAAAATAAAAGGAAAACACTTTTTTGAAAACCAAGCAAAATTTTTTTTGACTGGAAAGTGTTATCGGTTAACTAAAAATTTTTTTTTACTAATTTTTTTAATAACAAATAAATATAAAAAAATTTAAAAAATAAATTTTTAAAAACTAGTTTTCAGGAAAAAAAAAAACAAACAAAGGCTTGATCTCTCAGGAGCATTCCATGCACAACACCACACGTCAACAGTCTTATGCTGCTGCTCCCTCCTCTCTCCCCTCTCTCTCACCCTTATATATCAACTGCCAAAGATTTTGTTAAAATAAAAATATTTCCCATCCACCCCATCAATAGCCTACACTGTCATCAGTCAAACGACAGTGAAAAAAATCCCATCAAAATCTCCATTCCTCCAACCTCTCTCTGTTTTGGCCGTAGCCGTAGCTGTACCCTTAACTGTACGTTAATCTTCTCATGTGCATATTGTTTTTCTTAATCTGTTTTGGCCATAGCCATAGTCGTAGCTGTAACTGTAGGATCAGTTCTTACAGATGTTTCTAAAGTTTACTATGTAAAAAAAACAGTCCATCCATGTCGGGAGTAAGGATTCATAGTTATGTTTCTGTCTTCGTTATATATGTTGTTTTCTATACATGGAAATTATTTCGTATTTACAATGATTGGTTGAATGCTTTCTGTGTTTAGCATTGGGTAATGCAAAATATTAATTATTTTGGACGTTTTCTTTTTTAAAAACATAACGATTAGGTTACCTTTTCATGCCACGTTCTGCTTGATTTTCCTGATATGATCTTTTCCTTTTTTGTTCATGCATCCGTTTTCCTTGTTTAATGGCTGTGCCATTGGTATTGGAAAGTTTGGAACCAGTCTGTAATGGTTGCCCTGCTGTTTCTTTCTTGTTCTTATTATAGTGTTTTTTGATTTGAGTATGCCCTTTATCAGAAATAAGCATTTTGATTAATAAATGATATGTGTTTTTCCTTTTTCAAATAAATTATTATAAGAAGATTATGATACTAATGTGATTTCTTTCTATAACCATATCATTCAAATCTCTATACAGACTGGGTTCTAATCTTTCTCTCCGTTCGTCTTTCTCTTCGGTTTATTGCAGATTAAGGGTGAAAAATAATGGATTTTTTCAAAAGCACCATGCCCATTTGCCCTCAGCATTGTTCACGATGGGCTAGAGTTTACATGGAGTATTGTCTTTGCAATATGAAAGATGGGGTTTCATTAACTTTAGGCATGATTAGTGTTTTGAGTTGGGGTGTTGCTGAGATACCTCAAATCGTTACAAACTATAAGGAGAAATCCACTGAAGGACTTTCCCTTGCTTTCTTGTTGACATGGATTATTGGGTGAGATATCTGTTGAAGTACTAGGTTCTCGCTTTATGTCTTTTGATAATATGTTTGCTTGTTATGTTAATTTGTAATGCTTTTATTTTTAGGGATCTTTTCAATGTTTTTGGCTGCATGTTGGAACCAGCTACTGTAAGTGGTCTTTTTTTCCTTTTCTTTTACCTCTAATTCTACTGATTGCTTGTTTTGATTATCCACTTTACTTGTTGAAATTCTGAATAAACTTGTTATTATGTTATATAATCCCATGAAATTGTGATGTTTTGAATGATTTCATATGCATTTTCTCGTTTAAGATAAAAAAAATAAAAACATTAGAGACAAAGGGAAGACCTCCTACAAAAATTCACTTCAAAATTGTACTCTTAATTTGTCCATGCCTCTCTAACCAAACATGTTTTTTACCCTTCTGTCTTTAGATACTAACCAAATGCAACCTAAGATCATGTGTTTCAAGTCTATGGTTATATCATCCCTGTTCACCTTGGATTTCAATTATGTTTTAACTGTAGTTTTATGCTTGATTCTGCAGCTTCCAACACAGTACTACATGGCAGTGGTAAGAATTCTGATAAAGATTACAAGTTCTCTAATATGGTCTTGCTATTAATTTAGTTGGTCTCTTGTCATTGAACAATTCATTTACAATGCTTTGTTGTTTTTCAGTTGTATACAATGACCAGCACACTTCTTACTGCACAAACTGTTTACTATGGTCACATCTATCATCGACTGAAAAGCAATAGACGACGCCTCAAGGTAAGGATCTTTTTTCTTCTTATAATTTAACAGCAATTTTCAACATTTAAGTAGGTATTTTTTTGAGTGAAAGATCAAAGTTCTTGGAACGAGTCAGAAGGAGACAAACTGTCCTGTAGGTGGATTCTGGAGGCAGAAAATTGTGTTAACTATTGTGAAGCAAAGCTTGGCCTTGAGCAAAAGACTGAATTTTTTTCATGTTCATGCTGGATTTTAATCTATAATTTATGAATTCTGGGATATGGTTCCATGAAGAAATGTTTTGAAACATGAATGTAACCATCCCGTGGGAACATTTTCCTTTCCAATGTGTCTGCATAAATTAGAAGTACTATAATTTGGTTTTTCTTAAATATAAATGGAAATTTATGTCAATAGATTTGATGACAGCTATGCTGTTTATTGACTTCTTCAAGTAGCTAAAAAATCTCCGCACTTCTATTTGTAATGTGCTGTTCAGGTTCTAGATTAGTATTTGCGCATGTAATACGCTGTTAATGTTCTTCACTGTAATCCAGGGCCCTGTCTCCAGTCATTCTGAAGAGGCTGGAAGAGTTAAACAAGGAAATAGTGATGCTGGTGCACAAGTCAACAGTGCTGATAAACAGAGAAATGAACCTGCAGCTCCTGAAGGAACAAATGGTTTGAGTTCACCAATTCCTTTTCCAACACTTCCTCAAAAAAGTTCCCCTGAAAGAGATCTATACTACGCGTAAACTTCTCTTCTTGAATTTGTCGATCTGCATTAGATTTGAATCACAACCTCAGCTTTTTTTTATGTGGTTGTACCAGTCTATGCTGGTGCTTGTTCGGTTCTTGTCAAGGACTTTTCTTGGATTTATATACTGAGTTCCAGGTGGAACATTCCACCATGAACCCATGGTTGCAAAAACTGTAACTGAATGCTGTAGCCCCATTTTGATCTGAATTACAGTAGCCTTTTTTGGTTCTGTATTTAAAGTTGACAATACTTCTCTGCATTTTTTTCTTGTATGCGATCATGCTATTGAAATAGAACTTCATATACAATATGGTTATGTCACAAATGTAATTTTCTTCAATCATTTTTCTTTCAGGTCAGCAAGATCTCTTTCAAGCAGCCATACTCCCACAGTAGGATCCTTTTTAGCACAAAGAACGACTCCTCCATCGTTTTCGATTAGGAATTCAATTGAAGAGCCATTGCTTGGTGAAGATGTAGCCACACAATCTGCACCGAATTTGAACACCAAAACCATGCTATGTGTGGTTAGGATATACACCAATCTTTTGCAGTTATGTTTTGTGAAGAACTCTACACTAAATATGACATTCTATTATAGTCACAGACAATTTTTTATTTCAGGTATCTGTAGTCACATTCCTTGGAACACTTAATCTTCACCATTCAGCAAACAGCAGGCTTGACAGGGTGTTTGAAAATAAAAATCAAGGAATTTTCATTCAAGTAGGAAGAAAGATTTTGCAGGTATCCCAAATTGAAGTTTAGTTTCATTCAAGAAATCCTAGGTAGCGTTAATATCTTGGGGGAAAAAAAAAGAGATGGAGACAATAGGGGACACGTCTCTGTTTTTGTCTCTTCAACCAAACATGTTTCCGCCATTTCTATCTTTTGATGCTAATTAACCAAAAGAAACCTGCTGAATTAAATTGTCGATCATTGTGGAAAAAATGGTGATTTCCTGTCTTTCTTTTACAGATTCCTCCAAAGTAAATTTCCCCTTTTTCCCTACTATTATTTAAGTTGGTCATCCAGCTTTCAGCTTCTTGTGCATTAGAGATGATTCAATTAAATGTAGGATAACTCATGAGATAGAGGATAGTATATATGCAAGATGGTAAAACATAATCCTGGACTTAGTCACTGGCTTTCATATGCTGCTTAACTATAGACAACTTTTTCTAAAAAATCACTTTTAAATTTTCTTTTGATATTTTCTTATGTTGTTTTTCTTAAAACGGATTTCAGACAAGTAGCATAATGTCACATGAAAATGATATTGATGGAAATGTAATTGGAACGTTCCTTGGTTGGTCGATGGCAGCTATTTACATGGGTGGACGGCTTCCTCAAATCTGCCTAAATGTAAGATGATCTTCCCAATATACCAGTATTATCAGCATTCAGTAATTCGTGCATGTTTTTTTCTATTCAATGCCACAAGGTTATCTTCATTTCAGAAGACTGCACAGGAGATGGTAGATATAACATGTTAGTGCCCGTTTGGGAACGCGGGCATGGCTGCGGTTGCACCCGTGTTCTCTAACCAAAAGCATCAGTTTAGCAGAACTATGACAGAAATACTCATCCCCTCCACCTCTTTATTTTCCTGGAATATTTGCACAGTCTGTGTTGTATTGTTGCTTCCTCTAGATCTAATTTTAACTAGCAATGCTTGTCTTCTAAATTTCTACAACTAAATTCAACTTTCATGGTTTATCAATTTTGCAGATCAAGAGGGGAAAGGTTGAGGTAAAGCATATTGACCTATAACTTCAGTGTTCTTCCATAAAAGCTGATATATGTTCCACAGCACAATTATGTAGTCACTATATCTTCAACAGTTTCTCCTACCCAAAATGTTGTGCTAAATTTCTTCTATGCTACTCAGGGGCTTAATCCATTAATGTTCGTCTTTGCTTTGGTTGGAAATATCACATATGTAGCAAGGTGCATACAATCCCCCCCCGCCCCACCACCATCTTTGATTTCATTCTTGTCTCTGCTTTTCTATTCTCTAATTTTGGGTCAGGTATTTATTACGTTTTCAATAGCATACTAGTCGATAGCTTGGCATGGTCAAAGATCAGAGCAAACCTACCATGGCTGGTGGACGCAGGAGGTTGTGTGCTGCTTGACACTTGTGTATCCTTGTTAACTCACAGTAAAATTCTTAGGAAAGACTCTGAATTCCACTTGGCTTATGTGTTTCCATACTTGATTGTCAACCTGGATAAGATGAGCCCTGTTGTCTTCCATTTTTTTGTCGAACCCTAATGTCTTGACTAGATACTGCTTCAATTCGTCTACTTTCGCTACCGGAGGCGCCAAGTAGTGGAGGACAAGCTACAAAGCTCCAATGGAGCTTAGATAGTAATGAAACAAGTTGACTAAGGCATCTCCTCTCCTGGATCTTCCATTGTTTCTGTCTATGCTAATATTGTTTATTCAATATTGGAGCTTTTTTTTTATTGGTTTAGGCACTGTAATGGATCCATGGCATCTCAACATTCATAGCCTCCCATCAAACTTGATCAGGCATAAGCCTTGCTGCAATGGCCATCTTGCGGTGATAATATCTCTTCATTTGGATTTTGTTGGGTGAGCTAAGTGATAGAAGTTCTGATTGTTATTTACCGTTTGGACTTCCATGGCAGAAGACCACCTTGTATTTCTCCTCCAATCTGGTTCATTCCTTCGTTTTTTAGCTGTCAGAAAATGGATGGGAACTGACTCGATGAGCTCCAACTCATTTTCTTTCTTCCACCCCGTTTTTCATTCAATTATGAGTTGCGTGAATTTCATCGTACTTATTAAACCTCGTCCGGTAGTTTAACCTGCCGACTCTAAACTAAGTAGTCTTTCTTTCAAATATAGACACGTCCACTTATGTCCTAGGCAACAGCAAGGCCGTCTTTACTACAAATCTCCATTGAAATTTCATGGAGTCTCCATTTCCCTACTTGCAAAAAGATTCTTATACAACATGGCTCGCCATCTTTCCCTTCCTTAATTCCACTGCCTCTAGATCATCGCTTACGATGCCTTTAGCACCACATCTCTACAAATGATCCATCAAGGTACTTGCCCTCAAATGTTTATTACCTCTATGGTTTGCTATATTTGATTGATCATTGATCCTTTCAAAATAATCAATGTTCCATCTAGAATCGTAAAGGGATTCTCGGACTCTTTTGTGTATCAAAACTAACTACTTTCTGATCTGTCAAGTAAATCATTCACAACCAGACGCGAGTATATTTATCTATTGAAAGTGAGGTTCTGGAGCATGTCTCAGAGGATAGAAGTTTGATGAGTTAAGGTTTTGTTTGGTAACGCGGTGCAAACTGTATGATTTTCGGTGATTTTTACCTCTATTGCTCACACACACACATATAGTGCATGTTTTATGGCAACATATAGAAATTAATATTCGTGCAATATCTATTTATTAGTGGATGAGGAGCGTGACTTAACATAAAATGGCTAAAAATCATTGTAGTTTGAATTTTCCTGCACAATTCAATAGAATATTATTTACAAGTATAGAAATCATTTCCTACATAAACTCACTTAAATTCGTAGGCTATAAGATGATCGTCTGCTGCATTAAGGGTTGGAAGCTTTACTTTTTGTGGCTCGCCAGAATAAGAACTGATCTGAGGACGGAAAACTATGTATGTATCATCATTAGGGTTGTTTTGCAGCCTGTACAAATGTTGCCCAGCAGCATAGGCTCCAAGAAGTTGGTATGATCTCTCTGATTGATACATTGCCAAACATAGATCATCTCCACCTACAAAATCAACCTTTTCAATTACGCTGGAATCGTGAACTGAAGCAATCTTCTGTTCATCACACGTAAGTAATATATACTTACAAGCAGCAAGCTCAATCTGAGTGAGGTAAATAAAATCAAGGGCTGCAGAAATCTCCTGCTCAAACTGATGAAAAGGTCCACTCTCAAAATCCATCCTTTTCAGCTTACACAGTCCCTCTCCCAACTCCATCATTGCTCCTTTATGATTCTACACACGCCATTAATTTAAAGCCACTACAAATCGATAAGCAAACAACAATAAAGAAACAAACAAACCTGGTTGAAGAGGTGATGGAATCCAACAGCACACTGAAGAATCCCATGGAAAAGAGTCCTAGTGGGCTCTTCTGCTTTAATCCACAAAGCTTCAAGAACATCATGGCACTTGTAGTATTCCCTCTTGTTGAAAAGGGCAACTGCTTCTTCAAAGCTACAATTCTCTTCACCATCATCTTCCACGTTGTAATATCTATAAGATATGCGAAAGGAAGTGGAATATTTTCTAGCAGTGTCTTGTTTAAATATCGAAGAGACTAGAGGATGATGAGCTCTCTTAGACAAAGATGAAAAGTTGATTGATGATTTGCTGTGGATCGATGAAAGGACATAGGAACTAGGTAAAATGGATAATGATGATGAGATGGGGAGAAACTTGAGAATTGTTGCCATTCTCGTTGAGATGTTTCTGTGGTGTGGAAATGTCTTCCCAAGTTTTCTAGGCGGGATTGTTCTTGTGGTGGAGGCTTTATAACGGGAGGAGGAGGATAATAATAATAATAAACATCAATAATAATAACAAAAAACATGCCTTTGAAAGTTCTAGGAATATAATTTTTTGAATTTTAACCTTAATTTTTATTACATTAATTTATTTTAGTGAATATTTAATGTTGAAACCATAATTGTTAGATTTAATTTAGTATAACAAATTAATTTGAGTTTGATATTAACTATATTAGATTTTTAATTGAATCAGAAGTAATATTAATATAATAAAAATCAGTTAATTTATTCAAATATTTAGTAATTTGGTTGATTCAATCATACCCGGTCTAAACTCAATCAAGTCAAGATTAAAAAAAAATTATTCAACAAATTAATTCAATAATTTCATATTAATATGTTTTTTTCTGTATCTATCTCAATTTAAATCTGAAGAAGAGTATCTTTGAAATATTGAAAAAAAAGTAAAAAAGCTAATATTTTAAATTAAAAGTATAATCATTTTATCCACTTCAATTTCTTAACCATATTCTATCAACTTTAATTAATCAAAGTTAATGCATGCTTAAAAGAGAAGGACGAGATAGAAAATTACAGAAACCAAATTTATTTGCCGAGTGGCTTAAAGCCACGTGTCCCAATTGCCTTCATTTTGAAAAACGCTGTTGTATTCGTTGTTGGAGCCACGTGTCTTGGCCTCCTTAGTCCTCGACTGCCAATCAATGTCCTTCAATACAAATCCCTTGATCCACCTGATAAAACCCTAACAGCTAGTCAGCCACTGTAGTACTGTTCTTCACTCATCAAGACACCACGTCAAATCCGATTTAGACCCGATTCTGGGATCGATCAAAAAATAACATAGATTATATGTAAATTTATAGGTTATTTAGTTAATTGTTTTTATTAAAACAATAAAGTTTTTTTTTTTTAATGTTGAATCCAATTCGCTTAAATAAATCTAATAAAAAAATAGGTTAAATCAATTAAATTTTGTTTATTCAATATTTTATTTGGTTTAATTAAAAATTAATCTTAGTCAGTTATTTTTATTAAAATAATAGCGCTATATTGGTAATTTAAATTTTATCAAGTTAATATTTCATCTGATTCAATTAAAAATTATTTTCAGATTACTTTTTAAGTCAACCTATCGGTCAGACCGAGTTTTAGGAACATCATTATTAGCTAAAAAACTGACTTAATCACCTGCTAATCCTCCCCTGTAAAAATCCCAACATCCATAACGAAATTCATTTCCCACCAAATTCACATGTAACTAACTGCGCCAATGCAAATCCCTTCTTCACTCTCCCTCTTACGCCATCGCACTCCCACCTTCTTCCGCCACCACCAAAACCACCGCCCTCTCCTTATCACCGCATCCAGACACCACCAAAACCAACCCAATGTCTCCCGCAAACAACCACCAAGCAAAAACCTCCTCAAAGCAAAAAAAAACCTAACTTCCAAAAAAGACTTTTCCAATCTCTCTCCGATCCTCTCCCCTGACCACACCCCTACCAACCTCTCTGATTCTCAAGCCATCGGCACCGTCGCCGCTTCCCAAGCGAACTTCATGCGCGTGATTGTCACCGCTGAACCTGAGAAGATAGAAGATTCTAGTAGTAGTAGTAAAGTTGGAACTGAATTGCTATGCGTGGTTCGGGCGGTGTTGAAGAAGATAAAACGGAGAGTCTTGGTTGGTGATAAGGTGGTGGTTGGGTCAATTGATTGGGTAGATAGGAGAGGAATGATTGAGAATGTTTTTCAACGGAGTTCGGATATTTTAGACCCGCCGGTAGCGAATGTGGATCGGTTGTTGGTTCTTTTTTCGGTTGAGCAACCACAGTTGGAATCATTTGTGTTGACTAGGTTTTTGATTGAGGCCGAATCTACTGGGATTCCGATTACTCTCGCGTTGAATAAAGCAGAACTTGTTGATCAACAGGTTAATTGTTGTTAGTGCTTGTGCTTGTTTTTTTCATTTCAATGGTTTTTTTTTATGTGGTTGGCTTAGTTGAATTGTGGAATGTGAATTTAGTTTGGCAATGGGTGATTTGATGATTTTGGGTTTGTTCATTGTTTTGGAATGCTGTTGGTGTTGGGTTGTTGATGGTTCTTTAGTTGGTGTTTGACTGAATTGTGGAGAGTGGATTTGGTTTGGTTTTTGTTGATGCTGGATTTGTTTGGTTTTATTGGAATGTGGTAGATGTTGTGTTGTTATATAGCATTTGGTTACTATCTCGTTACAGAATAGATTGGGAAAATTACCTTGAAACTCTTTTATGTTTTCGTCACCGTCCCTCCAGCTAAACACGTTCTTGTTTCTTTTGTATTTTGGCTGGTTTAATTGCTTTTGTTAAATGTGAAATTTGAATTTTGTGATTTATTTTGGAATACGGTGAATTTGTTAGTGATTATTTCAGGTTGTTGGCTTTAATGGTTTGTGATTTTCTTTTCTTTTTTTGGGGGATTTGTGCAGGTGTTGAGTGATTGGGATACTAGATTGAGAAGTTGGGGTTATGAGCCTCTCTTTTGTAGTGTTGATTCGAAAATGGGGCTTGATAGTTTGGCTTCTGTTTTGAGAGATCAAACGACAGTGATTGTGGGTCCAAGTGGAGTTGGGAAATCTAGCTTGATTAATGCTTTGAGGAATGAACCCAATTCCCAAGTTGAAGTAGATAATTGGTTTGACCCTGTAGGTTTGTCTGATCTTTCAGCGATCATTTCTTCTTCTTTGTGAGAATTGCTCATGTGTTTGATGACTGTGTATTGTACGTGTGGTTTTACTAGATAATGGGTAGCAAGTGGTTTGAAGATCAGCGTGTCGGTAAAGTTTCAACGAGAAGTGGTAGAGGGAAGCACACTACACGTAACGTCTCTTTGCTTCCACTTGGTGGAGGTGGTTATCTCGCTGATACTCCTGGGTTTAGCCAACCTAGTTTGTTGAAAGTAACCAAGCAATCTCTTGCCCAGTATTTTCCGGAGGTTTGAGTTGTTGCCTTTTGATTGTCTATGTGAGATGGTTTACTTGGGTTCTGTTCATTGGATTGTTACTTTGTTCACACCTGGTTTCTTTGTTTATGGTGTTTGTTGCAGATAAGGAAAATGCTTGGTGACAATGAACAGGCTAAATGTGCATTCAATGATTGCTTGCATGTTGGCGAACCTGGGTGCATAGTAGAAGGGGATTGGGAAAGGTATCCCTTGTATTTCCAGCTTCTTGATGAGATCAGAATCAGGGAAGAATTTCAGTTAAGGACATTTGGAACCAAGAGGGAAGATGACGTAAGGTATATTAAATTAAATAGTTAAGGATTAAGTGGACCTTGTATGTAATGCATGCTTAGTTTGCTAAATGCATTGAAAAATCTGCTATTGTGCATGTTGTTAGTAACAAGATCGTAACTTATGTACAGCAATATGAGGGTAGGAAAATAGCTGGTTTAGTATCTTTTGCTGCTTGAACATGAATGCTTGTAGAGAAAATCATGACTATGGGAATCACTGAGATAGATAGTAGAAACCGCATCGGCTACAGGTCTCACAAAAAAAATATCGCACCATCGGATCGCTCGAAAAAAATCAAATCTTTATTTTGTTTTTGTCCAACTAGTTTCTGAGACTAGGAATTTCTATTATTCTAAAGATGTAACAGAAAAATCTTCTGTATTCTTCTCATGTTTCATTTGTACCTTTTTATTCTCCAAGGATTTTTCCTTGGATTATGATTAGCATTAGATGTACTAAGACAATTCATCTAATTTGCAAATGGCATAACCTTGCTCTATGTGAATAGTAAGAAATTCTAATTTAAAAGCTTCTCGCTTTGCTTAAATTAGTTTATTATTGAGAAGCAAAATGTTGGAGCAAGAATTTCGCAAAATCTTTGGTTACAATGAATGCCTACCGGTTGTTGATAACCTTATCTACTACTCTACTTTGCTCTCTCTAGATTGACATCATTGTTACTTTGGGCTTAACTTCCATTATTCTGGCTCGGGTTGCCGTCAGAACAACCTACTTTTGCCAATATTGTTGGTCTCATTTTCTGAATTCTGAGTGTCACCATTCACAGGTACAAGGTTGGAGACATGGGTGTCAAGCAAGCAGAGCCACGTTTGGAGCCCAAGAAGCATAGAAGACAGTCTCGCAAAAGGATTAACCAATCAATACTAGATGAGTTGAATGAACTTGATGATGACGAAGATTCGTTGGATGATGAAAACGATCCTATCTTGAGGGCACTCAAGAATGAAAATCTGTAGCAAGTTAACTGTGGGCAAGCATAGCTGCACTGTAAATAACTAGCTTGTACCCCTTCCTCATCACAATTACGGATCAGAATTCAGAGACCAAACAGATCTGCTGGCTCGTGTCTTCATTGAGAGCTAACCCATTTTGTGGCTTGAATCAATTCTCATCTCTAATTACTGGCAATACCCGAGTCATATTTGATGCCAAATTTTCCTTCCAGATCTCCTTCTTTTGTCACGACGTGCTGCATGTATCTCCAGTAAGAATTGTGCTAAAGACCAATTTTTGAAGCCTCAAGATCAGAGCACAGCAAGCAACAACACTGTACCAGGAAACTAGAGTGGCACAGATCCAAGAAGCAAGAGCTTATAGCCTAACTAGAAATTATACTTGCCTAATGGAAAATGGCACACTCTATTATTATATAATGAAATGTGTTCTACAGATTATATCTTTAATTGATTTGATTTAATTTGTATACAATAATTAAGTTTTTAATATATAATTCTATTAAATTTTATTTTTTTTTATCATAATCAAGATAATTGGGCATGCAGATAATTGGCCATGCACTCCTTAATTCAAAAATGGCAACAATCGAGTGAATTTGTTTTTGGATGGCATACGTGATTATTTTGATCACTATTAATGATTTTTTTTAATATTGTTGAATTTATTTTTTTGAGATTTTGGATGGCACATATTATTCATTTTGGTCATTATTAATGATTTTTTAAAATATTATTGAATTTATTTTTTTGAGATTTTTTTATGACACCTGCGGTGATTAAAGCTCCCTCTTTTTATGCTTCTGTTTATTTAAAATATCATTATGGTATTTCTTTTATTTTTTTACATGTGCTAGTTTCTGATTATTTTTTTTGTTAAATGTGCTGGTTTTCAAAAAAAAAAAAAAAAACAGCTTAAATGGTGCATTTTGCATTTAATGGTAAGTATTAAGAGATGGCCTATCCATTTGATTGATTTGATGACTGGTTTGGTATAATCAAGGGTCGGTGTCTAGGATGTCTGAATTAAAATTAGATGGCACAAAGGGACAGAAAACTGCCAGAAGTGTAAAGCACACAAATTCCCACTTCAATAACATCCCATGCTAACCATATAAATATATAAAGTTAAAGAAGAAAGAATATGCCAACAAGTTGATGCTTCAAGCATATGCTTGGAAGATCCCCTCCCACAAAGTCTAGCCCTTTTCTTTCCTTCAAAATCTCAATAATCTCTCCTTCATCCATTCCCTCTCAGAAATCATTCATGGCCTCCATTTAGATGACAGCTGCAAGAAATCCTGATGATGGCAAACATTAGCAAGATCAGCAGTGATGATGAACGTGATGAAGATTGGATTCATCAGGGGGTATGGTTGAAGTTGTAGGACATTTATGCATCGAATTTGGGCAACTGAGGATCCTTTGGCAGCGCATCTAGAATGAGATGCTTATGGCTCAAGAATATATGTCGCCAGTAGTATATTGCTGGTTTGGTTATGTAAGAAAAGAAAAGTTTTTCAGTTTCTTTTCTTGTCTTAATGTCTGAATACTGAGCTCTTATAATCAAATGCTATGTTAGCAGTTCTTACTAGATAGGGCTTGTTAATGGGTTTTCTCCTTGCCACATTTTAGATTCATTGTATGTTAAGATACCAGAGTTTGAACAGGATTTTACTCTGGCGAAAGTTTAACCCCATCGAAGCTCACACAATGATAATCCATAAGTAGAACAGATGCAATCCAATAGCCTAGCCAAGAGGTGAAGCCCTAGGGGATGCAGAGCAAAGGGAAACGGAACCAATCTAACACTGTAATAGCAAGAAAGTTTCTGCTTACAAGGAACACGATGTCACACTGTATAGTGAGATAAGATCAAGACTTTCTACGAGAAAATGTTTGAACTAGTTAGAAGTAAAAGTTTTAATACATTTTCCAGAGGACTATAGCTACTAATTCAACATATCCAAGCATGATAAAGACTGCATACCACGAAAGGCACGACTATTGTATTCAGATTGCATCCCACAGTACCTCTTGCCAGGAAAACAAAAACACTAACTGGAAATTTACTTTACCCTTGTTTCTCCCCCAATCATGCATTTGATTTCAACCCCACAAATCCCTGCGAAAAGAGGTGACGAGAAAGGTTAAGCAAATTGTATGTTAATTTTGAGATGGAGCAAACTAAATTGCCAATATAAACAAGGTAGCGTTGAGTAGATTACACAATGCATTATGGATCCGTATAAATTCCAGCTTAGCTCAGATTCGTCACCTAAGAATTAACTCATGCTTGAGAAAAGTAGCAAAAGTAAGCTTCGATTTTACACGTTTTAGCAAAAATCTTCCAGTCACCTCTTTACCATGATTGATCGTTGTTTCCTACAATATGAGCTTGAAGCCTGTTGAGAGGAAATCATCCCTAAAAGGAACAAGGTTAAAATAATGAGCAATTATGGCACAACAGGCTATTCATTTATCATTAAGATTTAGTTAAATCTCAAATTCTCACAGAAGAATACTACTGGATTGGCCTAATTGCAATAAATTGTAGAAGGAATTATAGCAAATTCTATTCTTGGAAGCATTGCAAACAAAAGATACTGAATGCTTATTATAACAAGTATGTGCCCATCATCTGCAAACATTTTCCAAATGAAGAAATGATATATAACCTCTTCTTCACTGTCTTCCTTTCCTTCTTCGGTAGCCGTTCCAGCTTCGGTCGAAAAAGGGCTATTCAAACATAAAATTGCTTCGAACTTCCCCTCCTTCCATCCTTCAATCACAAAATCAACAACTCTTTTCTTCTCTGTATCGTACCAAACAAGCCTTTTCATATCCAATTCCAACAAAACAGCCTTACCTTTCTTTGAATAACCAAAAGGTCTCAGATAATCATAACAAAGAACCCTACTCGAAATCGAAAACACCTTATTCCAAGATTCCTCAACCCCATATTCTTTCATAACCCAAACATCAACACCCACATTTTCAAAATGAGCACAAACGCACAAGCAACCACCCAACACACCTATATCCAAACCAGACATATCCCTCCCGTAATCCGGCTGCGGCAACTCTCTAAACCCATCAACTCCAAGATCAAAAACCAACAATCATTGAAGGACAACATCTAAAATCATCAAACCTGCTAGCAATCCAATGCAATGCTCCCCTAACGTAAACACCCATATAATGACCAGTCCTCAAAGATAAGGCATCTTAATAAAACAGGACAAATATTTCTTTGCGCTATATATTATCATTTCAGATTCTTCCACATTAGCATCTGGTGGAAATGATATAGTCGTTAGAAATTGAATCATAACCAAACCATATGCTCTTCCAAAAGCCCTATCTTTATCCGAGACAAGCAAACCAAGATTATTAAAAATGCAAGGGAAAGAAAAAAAGATGTTATCTCTGTATATTCCTTTAGACATGGATTACATACAAAAACGGCACCACTTGCATAGGCTACAGTAAATAAACCATTACAAGAACCGATCAAGAGAACACTTTGGTTTGGGATTGTCACACGTGGGTTGTCTCCCAAGGTGACTGGGTTGTGTCCAGGACGAAGAGCGTCAAAATCAACTGATAAATGGCGGCCATTTTTATCTAAGACGGAATGGGCGTTGTTTGTGTTGGTTTTGATCGAATTGTTCATGTGGATCTTGATGCAAGCACTGCTGCCTATCAAAGAACGCCATTGTTTTGACACAAATATACAAGCGTAGGAGCGTTTGGATGCCTAATTTGGAGAGAATTCCAGTTATGACTTCTGGTGGCATGTAGCTCGACATTATTTTGGGTCTTGATTTTGTGAGAATTTCTTATGCTACTGGATATTGATACAGGGTTTTTTGGGTATATACACCGTTTGTGGGTATATACACCGTTTCTGGGCTCACGGGCTCATGTCATTGGACTCTATATTCTATACCCATATGATTTCTAGGTTTATTTCCATCAAAGGTCTTCTTAACAAAATTTTGGAGGTTTTTTATTTATTTAAATGTGTGTTCAGTAAAATGTTTTTTAATTAAAAATATATTAAAATAATTTTTTTATATTTTTTATATAAACACATTAAAATTATAAAAAATAATTAATTTAATACTTTTTATACAAAAAACAATTTAGAAAACACTTTGAAAAAAACAATTTAGAAAATACTTTAAAAAATAAAATCTACAACAATGCCAATGCCAAATAGACATGAAATAAAGGTTTAAATTATAGTTATTGACGTATTGACCTAGAAAATTAATAACCCAATAACTAACCTAATTGAGTTTTTAATTAAGTTACATAAGATTGTGAGAATTTATTTTTAAAAAAATAACAAATAATTTTCTTGAATTAATTCAATTAACAATCAAGTCAAAATTCAGTTTAAATTTTTTAAAATTTTCAAAACAATGTCGGTTTAACTTGAAAAAAAATAAAACAACTTCCTTTTAATTAATTAAGGTAACTCACCCAACCCAACCTGTAACTTGAGCCGGGTTACATCGAGTTTAATAACTTTATTGTATTGTACTTCAGTTACATGCATTTGCATGCCAAATTACAGAGAATAAATTTCATAATGCTTGATGTCAATGCCTGAGTCCCAATACTAATGGATTAACTTGTTACCCCTTGGGAAGGGATAAAAAAAAAAAAACCTACTGATTGATATCAAACCAATGATTTTATTTTACAATACAACTGACTGGAGAGTTTGGAGCTGCAGTTATTATTGTTGCTTTGAGTGGGAAGAATGTCACACCCAGAAAGTTTAATATCTGATGTGTTTTCCGGCAGGAAACAAATGATTTTTAGGCTTACCTAGAGCTTGCTAGATGGAACCCCAGCTGGTGCATTGCGGGATTTCTTTTCGACAGCTCGGGAAACCTGCCCGACCTCATCTTTTGGAAGGTGGCGAGGACGGCTCAGCCAAAGTCCCCCGTCAACAATGAGAGTGGTTCCATTGATGTATTTACCTTTAAAATTTAAACAAGGGGATGAGTTTCTCAACCAAAGAAGAAAGTTAACATTTCTCACCAATTAGCTGTTCTCTTGTGCCCAAAAAAAAGGAAGTCCAAAGAATTAACATTCTGTGCATTTTATAACCAAAAATGCTGGCAAAGTACATGAAATTTGAAGACAAAATGAAAAGGCCAAACTAAATATTGCACATGCACAGGAAACGATTACTGCAAGTCTGTAAAATACTTCCAATAAAACTCTGTTGAGTTGAGTTGAGTTGTATCAGAAAAACTAATGGAAACCATGAATTTTCACATACATTAAGAAAACAAAGCCTATAGGAGTTAGATCTCAACACCGAATGTATCTCAACACTGAATGTAAGGAATCCATTGTTCTCAAAGTTCCCGTTGAACTTGTTAATATCAGATGCGAAGATAGATTTTAGTTTGAGAAGTGACAAGTGATTAGACAGTTCCAGTGCACTGACAAGTTGGATGATGTGCAAGCATGAAGGCTCGCTACTAGATACTGTTGGAGACAGACAAATTGGAGAAGTGGGAAATCCAAAAATAAACACTTAGAATCGAATAGGATTCACTAACCAGCATCAGAAGCAAGGTAGAGAGCGGCCATAGCAATGTCCCATTTCTCTCCTAGTTTATACAGAGGCATGAAATCTTTAGCTTTGCTATTTATCTCTTCCGGAACAAGCTTACTCATGCCAGGAGTGCCACTAATGGGGCCCGGAGCGATCCCATTCACCCTAATATCATAGTCAGTACCCCACTCCAGTGCCAAGTTTCTACCTATGGCGTCAACAGCTGCCTGTTTGGAAAATGAAACTTTAAGAAAGCTTAACTTGACATGCAAAATATACAAAGTACCCATTAGTCCATTTGGCAGACCTTTGCTGCAGCTACGTTTATTTGATACCAAGCTGCTGTATAGTGTAAGGTAGCACTTATATTTAAAATTATTCCACCTCCAGATAAGCTTTGTCCAAGCCCTCCTTTCTTGAGATAAGGAAGTGCTTCATGGCACATTGTGAAGGTGCCCACAGCATCAATATCCAAAACTGCAAGGGGGGAGATAGAAGAACAATAGGATTTTGGTCAAAACCAGACAGAGCCTGTAGCTGATAAGTGGGCCCAGAGCTAGTTACAGTATCAAAGGATAATATAATCAATTCATAAAAGATTATACATAAAATCTCATTTTTGCTTAGCGCTCCAGTGAACCTTTACCTCAACGCTTTGACTAACCTGTTATGGATCAATTGATTTCGATGGTCATCATTTAATTTTTACCATCTTAATCCCTTAAAGTCCTTACTAAAACTCAAAGGCATGTCCAACATCCTAACCAAATGGCCCCTTATTACATTTGAAGAAATAAAAATGGAAAAGATCTCTGATTATCAGTGAAGTTCTTTAGGAATGTTCATTTCCATGCCATAAACAGTGAAAGTGCTAACAGGATCGATATCCAAACTGTGAAGGATAGATACAAACAATAATCTCAGCTTTGCTTAAAGACACCAGCAAACCTTAGCTCATTCTCACTACTGGGACAAATCTCTTATTAATTCTATATTTGTCATTAATTTTTCACATTCACCATCCTTTTTTGGGAATCCTATCTTAAAACTAAAGGCACATCCAATCATCCAGAAGAACGCCATGAAACCAAATGCTCCAGTTTGAACAAAAAAAAAGATCTTTTAATTACTGCTGAAATTCTTTACGAAGGTTCAGTTCCGCACATAAAGGGCGATTTTAACCCAGCAAATTCCCAAGTAAAATCAGCTATGGCAAAAGACTGTACAAATTCTATCAAATTTCTATCTCATCTTTGGTATGTTCCAGACTAGCAGTTGTTACAACGCAAAAGTTCTTAAACCTGTTCGAAATCCATTAGGAGACAAATCCTCAGGAGATACAAGAAAGTTGCCAGCTGCACCATTCACCAGAATATCAATCTTGCCAAAATGTTTAAATGCTGATTCAAGAACTCTTTTTGCATCTTCCTGCTTGCGAACATCCCCCTCAAATCCAGCAGCCTGCAGATATCACAGCAAAATGAATGCAAATTTGAGATAAAGACCACTGAAAGTTTGATGTATTATAAAAAAGCGCTGAAGAGTATCGAATGAATAATCAATGAAATCTATGCCATGAGATCCATTACACCCAGGAATGGTCCCTCCACGTATCAAATGATTAAACGGAGAAATTCAGACAGCAATGCTTCTTCCATCAGAGTCATTCCCTACGAGTTTAACATTTGCAATTATTCTAATAAAGCTCCCTACTTTCAGTAAGTTTACTGTTATAAATCAATCCTAAACTATACGCAACAGACAATGATACAAACCCAGATGTTGAAAACACTGTCTTCACACAAAACTAAAACATGAACCAAACACAAGACAGGGAAAAAAAAACTTTTTGCAATAAAATTAACTAAAGCTCCCTACTTTCTGTATCTCTATAAGGAAACATAGAATCGGATGATTTAAACACTGTCCTAACACAAATGAAACATAGGTCACGGAAAACAAGCAACTTTTACCGAGAAATGAAACAAACATTAAAAAAAAAAAAACCCAGAAGGAAAAACCAAAAATCTTACAGAAATCCCAAGTGATTGGAGATTAGCAACAGCAGAATCAACAACTTGCTTGCGTCTACCCATGATGGCAACAGAGGCACCATGTTTACCAAATTGTGTTGATATTTCAAACCCAATTCCTGATCCACCTCCTGTTATCAAAGCTACCTTTCCTTTCAGGATATTTGCTTTAAATGGTGATTCCATTTGATTCTCCATTTTTGATAAAAATAAAATAAAATTGCTCTCTCTCTCTCTAGAACACCCCCTGGTGGCCGGATCCTCTCCTGTCTACTTCTGTACATGGAAGAGCTTGTGCCACATAGGAGAAGTAAGAGAGTAAGTTACCGGTTTGGTCCTCCAAGTTTTCTATTTCGTTCATTTTAATAACTTGCTAAATCTTAACACCTTATACTTTCAATATATGGTTGTTTGGTCCCTTTATTGGATATTTGGTTTAAACTCAGCCAGATAAGTTGACTCGGAAAACCAAAGAATCTAACACATATACATTAAAACTTAATTTATTTAATTTATTTTTTAGTGATTCACTTTACCATCTAAATCAAGTCAAGTTAAAGCTATTTTTTAAAGAAGAAAATTATGTTGTTTTAATTCATTGTTGTAAAATCTGGATTCAATAGTTTTAAAACCCGATGTGATCCGGTAACTTGACATGGAATTTGGTTGATCCAGAACTGAAATGAGGTTGAGTTTAAGAAAAAATAAGGAAAATTAGAATTACCTTGGCAGTGTGGTTGCGGTTGCTTTTCAAATAATTTTTCGTGTCGAAATGCATGCCAATGATTTTTTTTTATTTTTTTAAAATTAGTTTTGACATCAGCATATCAAAGCACATTAAAGCGATCCAAAACATACAAAATATATTAAATTTTAGTAAAAAATAAATTGAATTTTTTAAAAACGCGGTTTACATCGCGTTCCCAAATATATTTTTAAAAACTCAGGTGACCTAGCGGGTTGATCAGGTCAGAAACTTATTGATTTTTTTAATAAAAATAACATCATTTTAATTTATAAAAAAATTAGAATTAACTTTAATAATAATGTAAGTTGATCAAAACCTAATATTGAAATAAACCGTTAGATTTTAAACAAGGTCAACTATTAAATCGGGTTTAAATACTCCGCTGGACTGGATGGCAGGTAGCCAGGTAGTTTAGATTGAGTTGAAAATAAATAAATAAATAGTTTGATCCATGAGGTAATAATTCGGATTATTTTTACCTGTGGTCGAGACTCAATAAACAAGGCCGGAGCCCATAAAAATACTTGAAAAGGTCGGCACGGCAGGCACAGATTTCCAACAAATCTAGAAGTTCTGTTGGTATTTATAAAACCCTAACCTCATCATCAATCAACGCAAGCGAGCGAACCCTAGCCATAGCCACCAAATCGTTAACACTCTCTCTTCCTCTTCAAAATCCATGGCTAGAAAACGAAAGCTCGACTCCAAATCCACCGAAACAGCAGAAGAACCGCCGAAGAAACAACAGCAACAAGAAGAACCACCAAAGGAAGAACCTCAAGAAGAAGAAGTAGAAGAGGAGGAAGAAGAAGAATATGAAGAAGTGGAAGAGGAGGAAGAAGATAATGAAGATGATCCAGATGGAGAAACCAATCAAAACGCTCAGATCTCAGCTGTTGAGAATCTAAACGACGACGATGACGAAGACGAGGAGCCGATTGAGAAACTTCTTGAACCGTTTGGAAAAGACCAGTTGATTAATTTACTTCGTGAAGCAGCGGATGGTCACCGAGATGTTGCAGATAAAATCCGGCAAGTAGCTGACCAAGATCCGGTGCACCGGAAGATTTTTGTTCATGGGCTTGGTTGGGATACGAATGCTGAGGCTTTGATCAATGCGTTTAAGCCTTATGGTGAGATTGAGGACTGTAAAGCTGTGTGCGATAAGGTTACGGGGAAATCGAAGGGTTATGGGTTTATTTTGTTTAAGAAAAGGAGTGGGGCGCGGAAGGCGTTGAAGGAGCCGCAGAAGAAGATAGGGAATAGGATGGCAGCTTGTCAGTTGGCTTCTACTGGTCCGGTTACACAGTCCAGTGCTGGACCCTCTGGGCCGATCGCTGCTGCTGCGCAAACACAGCAGCCGGTTTCGGAGTATACGCTGAGGAAGATTTATGTGAGTAATGTGGGAGCAAATTTGGATCCTCAGAAGCTGATGAGTTTCTTTTCGGAGTTTGGAGAGATTGAAGAAGGACCATTAGGGCTTGATAAAGCGACTGGGAAACCGAAAGGGTTTTGTTTGTTTGTTTATAAGACAGTTGAGAGTGCTAAGAAAGCGTTAGAAGAGCCACATAAGAGTTTCGAAGGGCACATTTTGCATTGTCAGAAAGCTGTTGATGGGCCAAAACATGCGAAATCGCAGAAACCACCACAGCAACATCATAATATGCAAAGCTCGCATTACCAGAGGAATGATGGAGGTGGGTATGTTGCTAGTGGGGGTCGTGGTGGTCATTTAATGGCCCCGGCTGCTGCTGGTGCTGGGATCGGGTTTAATCAGGGTGCTGCTGCTCCTGCTTTGAACCCTGCACTTGGACAGGCGCTGACCGCATTGCTTGCCACTCAGGGTGCTGGATTGGGAGGGCTTACTAATTTGCTTGGGACTTTGGGGTCTGCTGCGGCTGTGAACCAGGGTGGTGTACCTAGTGCAGCTCATGGAATGCAGGGTGCCTATGGGAACCAGGCGAGCATAAGTCCTGGAGTGATAGGAGCTTATGCGAATCAGGGAGCTATGCAGGGTGGATATTCAAATCAGCAGATGGGACAGGGTGGTTCTGGGAGAGGACAACATGGGCAATATACCCCTTATATGGGTCATTAGGTGTCCATCAGGTATAATAGTTATTCCGTACTTATTGAATTGCTACAGGATTTCACACATGGATTGGGACTTTAGAACCTACAGAGGATGCATATCATGGAAGAAAGTATAGCTCTTCCTGTATCATGTATTTATCAAAAGATTGCAGGCTGCAATATAAGTTTTGCATGGTTTATAGCACTAGGCAAAAAGAAGCCATTTTCAGTTTGTGGTTAGTCATTTTGTAGTTTTTCATGCATTTAATGACCACTTCAAAGTTCAAACACTTTTAGCGTTTAATGCACTATATTTCAATGCTAACATTTATTGGTAGTCTGTTTTTTCAGACTTGGTTTTCCACTCGGAGGTAAGGACACTAGAAATTTTCTTTGTCCGACTTCATTTACTTTTAAGTCTTCACTTGCTTCAGTATTTAAATAGATATTTCCGTGATGCTTTAACCAATTTGTGAAAGATTCTGGCCTGAAAATTTTTCTTGAGAAATTGTTTTTATGTTTTCTCATTCATTTTGCAGATCCCAAATAGGTGCATCAGTCTTTTAAGTACTGGCCTGCTGATTCTTCTGAAGTTTATGGAGCTTATGCAAATGAAGTCTTTATAAATATGACCAAAAGTTACTCTTTGCTGCAAAGGCCAGAATCTTAAAATGTCAAATGATGTTTATGTTTTCTCCATTTCCCGCGCCTTATCTTTTTTAAAATATGTATTTGAGTTTCAGTATTTGGTTTAAAAGCTTTGGGAACAATTTGACTACTTTCAAGTATCTGTGTACTCTTTGATGTCAATGATGTTGAACAAAACTATTTATTTACTTTCAGTTACTAAGTGTTTTTTTAAGTGTTCTAATGTACATGGTCTTGTTCTCTTAAAATGAATACTTTCAAATGTTTCATCAACTGAATCTATTTGCGTTGAAATGATGTTATGTTTAGAACACTGAAACTTTGCTGTGATCTATAGGTGCAATCGCCTATGATGCACCTTGTATTCAAATTTGAAAATCATTTGATTGTGCATAGCAAATATGATAATGTAACAAAGACTGCTTATAATCTCTTTGGAAGTGTTTGTTGTGCAGGTTGAGAGTTCCTAGCCCTCACCAGCTGGCTTCGAGTAATATTAGGAAATTTTCTTTCTGGGTGTGTGTGTGTGGGCTTTTGGAACTTTTAACATCAGTTGACCACTCTGAATCTGTAAAATTATGTCTTGTGATGCAAAAAATGGTTTGACAACTTTTTTCTGAGCAGTTTTAGAAGTCTGTGGGTTTATGGTGTGGAACTGTTTTAACTGGTGGTTTTTCTGTGGTATTGTAATTTTAAATTGATCGAAGTGTTTTACTCCCACAGATGTATTAGAGTGTGCGTTTGTATTGAAAATAAGTTTGACAACTTTGACAAGAATTGGTGCTTTTTTCTCCTTTCATCAGTATTAGGTTGCTCTGGAAAAATCTTTGCTTTTATGATATGAGGGTGATTTAGGTTGTGGTTTATTTGGGACAAAGTTACCATATATGTTTTGAAGTAGTTTTTTTATCAAATACTCTTGAAGGCAGCATACCTTTTTGAAGCCCCATGAGTAGTGCTTTGCGCAATCTAAACCATGCCAGTTTTAAAATCAAAACAATTGTATAACTTCTGTTATTGGGGGTGATGCTACCTGAGAGAAGCTCGAGATTTGTCTCTATAACTATTCAATGAACAGTCTGCTTAAGTTTTTTTGTTAAACTGGTTTCATATATTTGGAACACCAACACTGCATATGAGGCCCACAGAATGCGTGACATTATGGATTTGCTGGTCACTGTTCCACAGAGTAACTGGTGGTTGCGAGGGAGTCAAAAGGTGAGAAATCAGCTGTAATGATTCTTTAATTGTCCAAATGTAGTCTGTTAATTTGTTGTGCGTTGCAGTACATGAGTCCATAGAATTGCATAGGCCTTGTCTAGAGTCTTGTGGCCCGCCCCTGCTAGTTTTTAATTAAGTTGGTTGAGTTAAAGTGGGAGTCAAAAGCATTTTGTATTCAAGTCTTCAACCTTGTAACCGTGTGATAGAAGGAAATAATATGCGGAAGTGAGTCAGAAGATAATATATTAGTTCAAATACTATTCTTTGTTTCTCCCAATTAAGTTTGTTAGTGTTATCCTCATGTTGTATTACATGAGTATATAGAATTTCATAGTCTAAAAATCATGTAGTGAACTTCACCCTGTTAGATTCTGATCAAGTCTCTATTTGGGATTGTGGTGGCAGTGGCGGTTTAAAGTGCTTTTCGCTTAGAAATGTATCAAAATGAAGTTTTTTTATTTTTTAAAAATCAATTGACATCAGCATATCAAAACGATCTGAAAACATTAAAAAATATTATTTTAAGCAAAAAAAAATTCAAAATTTTTGGGAACGTGGATTGTGTTTCCAAACATGCTCTAAGTTTGTTGAGTTGGATTTTGCGGTTCTTTCTTTGTTTCTCTCTTTTATTTTCTGGTGTGTCTGAATGCATGCATGGCAACTATACCCTTGTTTGCATTTTGTTACCCTTGTCATTTTCAGCATTCCATTATCATCATGCTAATGACAAAAGAATGACCTATAATTTGTTCATAAAAGAGTAAATTAATATTATTTAAGATATTTTTGGGGGGGTACATGTAATAACCCTCTTTCTATTTATTGTTATGTTACAAGCCATTTCCATAAATATATGGGAAAAAAAAAGTTATGAACTTAACGAAGTGACATCTTTCACTGAAAACACGTGGGAGCTGAAAGCTAGTATGTTCTTCCACAGGTTTCAAAGTTTAAGCTACTTCACTCTGTTGTGTTCATATTTTGATTCTGAATGCAGTTGAGATATGGCTTCTCAATGTGAAATTTTTTTCAAATCTGTCAAAGTTTCTAAGTTTAAGTTACCTTTCCACTCCAGCTTTTCAGCATTATTTTCACGGAATTTCTGCATGGTTTGTCTCGAAAAACTCAACACAACTCTTTGCCTGATATTCGGATGGCTCTGCTTTAAATTTGAGACTGAAGATAAACTTGGATGCATGACTTGAGTATATACTATATAGGTTTCTGGAAGCTTGTGTCCCTTTTTACCCCTTCGAAGTGTGGGATAGATTGGGTTGATATTTGTGTCTAGCAGATTTCAGTCCGTATGGAAGCACCCAAGGGCTTTCAAACAAGGAGGCGGCATTGCTGGGAGATGATTTGGATTGTCCACGGATGAATGATTAAGATACCATGGCTAGCTTATTGGTGCTGGTGCCTCTTCCGATGGTGGACTAAGGATTGCTTCCCAAAGGTTTTCATTCAATGTGGAAATTCTTCTTTAAATGGGTTGAAACCCCAAATTTTAATAATTTCTATTACTATTGATAAATTGCGAGTATGATTTCATTGATATTTTTCCTTGTAATTTCGTACAGTATGCCGAAATGGGTATTTACCAGAGTAGGCGAACCAGCTAAATTGATAAACTGGGTTGGTTATATTGTTCCATCTTCAAGGGATTGTTAATCTGTTTTAAAGTGTTTTTTAATAGTTTTTTTTTATTATTATTGAAACAATGTTTCTTTTTTTATAAATAAAATGATGACATTTTAGGTTTTTTAATCAAGTGCTCCATGAAGTGAAGGGCTGACGATGCAGTGTCCCCTATTTTCAGGGGAAGTGGTAGAGAAAATGCCTCTAGCCAGAGCACTACCTAATACCAAGTAAAATTGTGTCCCAATTCTTTTCAGCAAGGTTCTCTGTTTTGTTTTGTTTTGTCTGAAATGATGTTAATTTAAAAAACAAAATAAAATAAAATAAATTTTATCTCATTTTAAATTTCATTCCATATTTTTCGTTCTGTTCTTTAAAAACCATTGAATCAAATTAAATCTTGTTCAATTTAATTAATTAAACTATCCAATTATAAAAAAAAAATTCATTACTATTTTCAATAAGAATGATATTGATAATAATATTGAAAATTATTATTACTATTTTTATTAATAATGATATTAATTTTTTAAAATTAGATTTATCACTAATATATATGGTTTATATTCATGTTGTTTTTTTCATGTTTATACTTTGTAGAAATTTGAGCAAAACAAAGGATGCTTTAGATTCCATTAGCCTTGATAACATTGACCTAATTTTATATTTAAAATATTTGTGTTAAAACATTTTATTTTCATAATATTTTGATATTTTGTTTAAGTTGAATTACTTTAAGTTAAAAACCTATTTAATCTTGACTATTTAGGAATATTTTAAAATTTAAAATTATATTTATTTGACATTGTGTCTGTATTGCATAATTTATAATTAATTTATCTTAAATTTAAATTATATTTGTTAAATATATATATATATATATCTTAAATTTGAATAAAATAACTTCGAAACCATACGTCTCAAACATTCCATTTTAATTAGAAAATTAAAATATTTACCGAAATAAAATTAACAACCTTACTTTTCAGTACAAGAAGTGGCAGAGAAAATGACTCAGTCAAAGCACAAGTTCATTATAGAATTTACTGTGAACACCTTTAATTTAAAATATTAGTAGCTAGTGCTTGTATTTTTTTGAAGGATTGATCATGTTGAGGTATGGCCGTCAAGTAGGCAGCCATGTCTCAGCAGCAGAACAAAGGAGGGGAAATGCTTGCTGGGCACAGGGTTGGTGTCTTCGAGTGCATGCCTGTTTAGAAAGCATTCCCCTCTATATTTTATCCCAACCTTGCACATTACAAAAATCCTCAAGGGTTTTGTGGCCCCACCTCACAGAGCATGTACATGCCTGCTCAATGAACATGAAAGAGTGATCAGCTGAGTGATAATAATAATAATAATAAAAAAAAAAATAAAAATTCATTTGGCCATGAGAGCATGTTAAGGCTCGGAATCTGCTGATCCTCTGTGTATATTTTTTATGTAATGAACTTTAATATCTCGAAAAAGAATTTCAGTTATTGAATTACCAGATCAAAATTTGAGTTATTGAATTAGCATATCAATTTGGATTGAATATTTTTTTTTATTAAAGTGATATTGCTTTATTTTTTTAAAAAATAAATAAATAAATTAGTGTAGGTTTAACAACTATTGGTAGAAGGGAGCACAAATCCATATTTTTCTATTTCAAAATAAAATTAAACATGGTTGATGATGGATCAACCTATCCAAACAAGATTGATAACCGTTCAGTGTAAATTGTGTTTTCAAAAAATTTTATTTTATTTATTTGCTAAAATTTAATATGTTTTGTATATTTTGGATTGTTTTGATGTGCTGATGTTAAAAATAATTTTTTAAAAATAAAAAAATATTATTGGCATATATTTCAGCACGAAAAGTTATTTGAAAAATAACCGTAACCACACTGCCAAACAAGCTATCATGAATTGTTTTTAAAATGAAATGGCATTTTTTAATAAATAATAAAAAAATAGTTAACCTTAATTGAACCAGTAACCCAATAATTCACACTTTTTTTTTTTTTTCAAATCAAACCCCGAACTGGACCACACAATCATGCAATTACCTGGAAAAATTAAGGGGACCTGAATTGAATTTGAAGGACGACATTGAACAACATAGAATAGGTTCAAGTCATCACTGATAACCTTTTGTTTATGGTTTGGGATGAAATTAAGAAATGCAAAAGGACTTGCTTGTTATTTTCCATAAAGAAATAT
>Ga0325405_1000554_pt1 | contig 36409 bp, 25 predicted proteins | sample PopdelMetagenome_21_FD_205663 | JGI IMG/M metagenome (GOLD analysis project Ga0325405, IMG submission 205663) | Populus deltoides microbial communities from Bellville, Georgia, United States - Xylem-Control-R2 | ecosystem: Host-associated > Plants > Phyllosphere > Stem > Wood/Secondary xylem... | reverse complement strand
TGGTATATGAACTTGTGAAGCAACTGAGTTTAATAATTATGGTAGATCTACGTTATTAATATTAGGGAGAACATTCAATCAAATCAAACATAGACTGCAGACAGTTATGTTTTCTTGATTAATCAACTTATCTAGTTCTTAAGGCTGCCATTGAATTAAATTACTAGTGTGGACACTGTGGTTGTTTGATGGTTAGGGTTAGTTATACGGCGGATCCGTTAACTAACCAATGTTAAGAAGAGATAAATATTCAGAATATAAATTAATATTTTGTTTTGATGATCAGTTTTGATTTTCGTAGGTGGATGTGTGCTTGCGACCAAGGTTTGTTCTCTTGATAATTTTCTGATTTTATTAAATTTTGTTTGATAGTTTTCTGTTTTCTTTTGTTTTAGCCTAGATAACGTCCAAACCCCCCCAAATTGCATATCATCTAGCATAAAAATCTGACTTGAATCTTCCTCGTGGGATTGACCCCTTGCTTGCTCTATACTATCTTGTGTGTTGTGTTTGAAGCTAGGGTAATTAATTTGTGCGACCGCGACATCGCAACAACAGCACCTACGACATAATCACTAGCATCACACATTATTTCAAAGGGTAATGACCAATCAGGAGGTTGAATGACTGGAGCAGAAGTAAGCAAGCGTTTAAGTTTAACAAAGGCTTTTTCACATTGTTTAGTCCATTCAAAAACATTCTCCTTTGTTAGAAGGTTACACAATGGCTTAGATATGACACTAAAATCTTTGATGAACCTTTTATAAAAACCAACATGTCCTAAGAATGATCTAACATCTTTAATAGATTTTGGTGTTGGCAAGTTAGCAATTAACTCGATTTTAGATTTGTCAACCTCAATTCCTTTCGATGAAACAATGTGACCAAGTACAATGCGGTTTGTTACCATAAAATGACATTTTTCCCAATTCAGCACAAGATTCTTCTCTTCACACCTACTCAAAACCTTTTCTAAGTTAGTCAAACAATCATCAAATTAATCGCCAAAAACAGAAAAATCATCCATAAAAATTTCAAGAAAACGTTCAACCATATCATTGAATATGCTATGCATGCATCTTTGAAACGTGGCTGGTGCATTACATAATCCAAAAGGCATCCTTCGATATGTAAAAGTACCAAATGGACATGTAAAAGTAGTCTTCTCTTGATCTTCCAATGCAATTTCAATTTGGTTGTAACCTGAATAGCCATCTAGGAAACAATAAAATTCATGACCTGCAACTCTTTCTATGATTTGATCCATGAAAGGTAAAGAGAAATGATCTTTTCTAGTTATTTAATTAAGTTTCCTATAATCAATGCATATGCGCCAACCAGTAATAGTCTTAGTTAGAATTAACTCATTTTTCTCATTTGTTATCACAGTGACTCCAGACTTCTTGGGTACAACTTGGGTGAGACTTACCCATTTGCTGTCTGAAATAGGATAAATGATTCCATTATCTAGAAGCTTAATGACTTCATTCCTCACTACTTCTTTCATATTAGGATTAAGCCTTCGTTGCATTTGTTTAGAGGGTTTAGCATTTTCCTCCAAATAAATCATGTGTGTGCAAATCAAAGGACCAATTCCTTTTATGTCAGCTACGGTCCATCCTAATGCATTTTTGTGCATTTTTAGAGTTTGTAATAACTTACTTTCTTGATGTGCATTAAGTTTGGAAGAGGTTATTACCGGAAAAGTTTCATTTTCTCCAAAAACTGAGTATTTGAGATTGAATGTAACAGCTTCAAATCAGGTTTTGGTGGTTGAACACTTGAAGGTATAGACTCAATTGATCGTGGTGGCAATTTTTTAATTTGTGGTCTCCAATTACTTGCCTTTGATTCTTTCTAAAAATAAACCATTTGAAAATTCTCAGATTCATTAAACTCAATTTCACTGGAAATAGTTTCAAATTGATCATGAACTAATTTTTCAATAAAGTCCGCTTCTTATAAATCATTATTATTATCTCCAGGTTGCTTGCAAATGTTGAAAATATTCATCTCCAATGTCATGTTTCCAAATGATAACTTCATCAGTCCATCCTACAATTAATCAAATGCATTAGAAGTTGCAAGAAACGGACGTCCTAAAATAATAGGAATTGAATTACATGCTTCAACAGGTTGTATATTCAAGACAATCAAATCCACAGGATAAATGAATTTATCAACTTGTACTAACACATCTTCAACCATTCCTCTAGGCACTTTTACAGATCTATCAGCAAGTAAAAGAGTTACAGAAGTTGGTTTTAACTCACCTAGATTGAGACTCTAAAAGATTGAATATGGAAGTAAATTCACACTAGCTCCAAGATCAACTAAAGCTCTTTCAATTTTATGTTCTCCAATAAAGTAAGAAATTGTAGGACAACCAGGGTATTTATATTTCAAAGCATTATTGTTCTGAAGAATGACACTTACTTGTTCGGTTAAAAAGGCTTTCTTTTTCACATTCAGTTTTCTCTTCACAGTGCACAGATCTTTTAAAAATTTAGCATAAGAAGGTACCTGTTTAATAGCATCTAACAAAGGTATATTGATCCTTACTTGTTTGAAAGTTTCAAAGATTTCAGAGTTGTGATTGACTTTCCTTTGTTTGGTCATGGTATGAGGAAATGGAAGTGCTGGCGAGAAATCAATCTTTTCTTTGCAATGTTCAGATTCAACCCCTTCCTTACCCTCGGAGATTAACTCATCATCCTTCTCATAAGGTTCAAGAGTGGGTTTTTCAATAACCTTACCACTGCGAAGAGTGATAACTGATTTGACTTAATCCATGTGTTGGCTTCCGAAACTACTTGTATTTGCATTGTATTGCCCCTTGGGATTTTGCTGTGGTTGAGATGGAAACTTACCTTTTTCTTGAAAACTGAGCAGATGTGAATTTTGCAAGAGCATTTTTTAGATCTGCCATGGTTTGAGTATTTTGAGTGTTGATTGTCTCCTGCTTTTCAATGAATGCATGCAATGTTTCCTTAAGATTTCTTCTAGGAGGTGGAGCATAAGAAGGTGCATATCCACAAGAATTTTGGAAATTATGGTGTGCTTGAAATGGTGGCTGTGAAGTTTCTGCATTATTGTTACCACTCTTCCAACTGAAATTTGAGTGATTTCTCCAACCAGGGTTGTATGTTTTGCGAGTATAGGTTATGATTGGGCCTTTGAAAACTGTTTAAAGCATGAACTTGTTCATGGAGGCATTCCTTGAAAGAAGGCAAAGTTGGACAATTATTGGTTGCATGTTCATTCGTTTCACAGATTTGACACATAATTTCTTGGACAAATTTTAATTGACCATTCTTTTTAAATTCAAGTGCTTTAACTTTTCTAGATAAAGATGCAAAATTGGCTTGGAGGTCATGATCTTCCCTAAGGTTGTACATACCTTCACTACATGTATAAGATTGAGTTTTACCTGGTGCCTCATAAGTGCCTGTAGTGTCCCAATTTTGAGCATTTTCAGTTAGCAAGTCTAAGTACTCCATCGCTTCATCAGGGTCTTTATTTTCAAAAGTTCCATTGCACATTAATTCCACTATTTGCTCATCTTTAGGTGTTAACCCTTCATAAGAAAGTGAAACCAATCTCCATGTTTCAAAACCATGATGAGGGCAAGTATTAAGCAAGTCTCGATACCTATCTAACATTGGTAAAATGTTTCTATTGGTTTTTGACTGAAAGTGGTGATTTGTCTTTTGAAAGAGTTTATTCTGTGAAATGGAAAAAACTTCTTTAAAAATTGTTGTTGCATTTCATCCCAAGCATGAATGGATCCTGACCTAAGATTTTGTAGCCATGTTTTAGCTTTATCTTTTAATGAAAAAGGAAAAAGCTTTAATCTGATGGTGTTCATGCTACAATTTAAGTCATTATAGGTATTACAGACTTCTTCAAATTCTCTCAAATGCAAGTATGGATTTTCTAGATCTAAGCCATGAAAATAAGGTAAAAGTTGAATAATGCCTGGCTTAAAATTAAAGTGAGATGCATTAGGAGGGAAAACTATATATGAGGGTGTACTTGTTCTTGTTGGATTCATGTGGTCTCTTAGTGTTCTAACTCAATTATTCTCATTATGAAGTGATTGGTTATCTTTTTCGGCCATATTTTCTGAAAATGATGAGGATACCCTACAAAGTCTACCACTTAATGTATGTGACCAAACTCTCATGCACGTGTAAGAAGAGAATAAAAGGAAGAAGAAAACAAAAGAAAAAGAAACAAAACAAAAGAAACAAAAGTTAGATATAAGAAAAGTAAAAATAAAATAAATATTATAATTTATACAATAATTTACCTCCCCAGCAACGACGCCAAAAACTTGACATGATCAAAGAGTTGATGTCTTATCCCAAGTGCAGGAGTGTCAAAGTAATAAATAACCCTATAAGACCGGGGTCGAACCACAGGGAGGTGAACTATATAAATTATAAACAACAACAACAACAATGATGATGATGGTGGTGGTGGTGGTGATAAGTTAAAGAGGACTTTAAGATGTAAGATTAATGTGAAGATTAAACAATGATAAAAACAAATGTCAAGGTTAGAGGATCCACTAATAGTATTAGAGATAAGTAAAGTATAAACTCTTTATAAATTATCAATATGATCATATTAATCATCTTATTTACGTAACACCATACTTATAAATTTTATCAGGTATTCATGATGCTAACTTATGTTGACAACAAATCAAATTCCTTTCATAACAACGAAGTCGATCGAAGACTATGAAGGATCAAGTATTTGATGTACCAAGTGTTATACAACACAAATCTAGATTAACCATTTAACAAGCAAGGTATTAAGAATTAATAAGATAAAAATAATAAGACATGGTAATAGCAAACTTTCTTGGATATAAACATTAAAGTTCATGTTGAGTTTATATTATACATATTCTAACACCATTAGTGAAACCTTTTTACCTTAACATAATTAACTTAGCTAGACATTATGAAGAAGAAAAACATAAATAAATAATATAAGAACATAAACATGGTATAAGTTAACTAAGTATAGTAAAGGAAATTAAAAGCATAAACAAGAGATTAAGGAAAATATAACATGGAATAAAACTTGAACATTACAATGAAAGAGAGCAAAAGCAAGATCTTGATCTGAAGAACCAAGATTCCTAAATGAATGGCAAATGTGTCCTTTTATAGGCTAAAATTCGAAACTATTCATTTGGTAATTGATTATTGATGTAGTGGCCAACTATTGATTTAGTGAACTTGGTGGACACCAGCACTCAAGCATTTTGGCTGGATGAAATGACATTGATGCAATTATAATTTTACAAAGTGTTCCCATGAAAGTTGTTGGAAATCATCTTATCTTTCCACCCATAACTTTTTAGAGCATTTGGATCACTAGAGCTCGAGATATGGCTAAAATACTGAGTAATGCTTCTGGTGGACGTGGTGGATAGCCCTCAAGCTCTTGTCTGGATGAATGTCATTGCTAACATCAAAATTTAAGCAGGCTGTCCTCATGAAAGTTGTTGGAAATTGTCTTATCCTTCTACCCACAAAATTTGACGTTATTTTGCCTTCTAGAACTCTAGATATGGGTAAAATTCTGTGTAGTATTTGGGCTGGATTGCATAACAGATTCTGACTTCTCTTTTGTGGCCAAATTTTGAATTTGAAAACGGCAAATTTGGGTCTTCCACTATTCATGAACATTGTAGGCCTATTTCTTAGCTTTCTATCCATATAAATTAAACTAAAATCCAAGATCTACAGCTCCAGATATGACCCAATAACTGAATAGTGTTTCAATTTGAATTGAATCGGTATTTCCTTTCTAAGCTTAGCCTTTTCTTTATCCTTTCACTTTCAATAGTTAATCACATCAATCAATCCTTTGAATTGTGAGATATGCCTGCATTTAAAATGAGCATTTACCATAAATTAAATCTATCTTATATTATCAGACATGTTATTATAAAACATGCTCTAGTTAAGGAGTTATTGATACTTCAAGTGCAAAATGATGATATAAAACCTTGATAAAAATGCGCTTTTAAATACTAATCACCTGTCATATTTAACTCTCGAACAATATAATACAAAAGAATGAAAGACATGATTTTTATATAAATATGACTCTTAAGAACAAAAGGACTTAACCATATCCACATTCATAACTTAAAGCCAAAGACTTTTGAAAATTATACCTTACATACACAAGAAGAGAAAATAATGTGTTCAAACCTAGATATATTATTATGAAGATATATGTTTGAGACTACAACCTCATAGAAAGTAAACCAGAACAAATTACGAAGACCAATTTTATAATAAATCAAATGTTGAAGGATAAAATTGAAAAGAATAAGCCAAAAAAGATTTAGTCGAAAGAAAAATATTTAGAAGATGTAATTAAAAAATAGGATAAAGAGAAAAAAGGACTTGACTAGATGGGTCCACCTTGAAACTTCTTGACTTGACCGCTTATCTAGCATGAGTTTAAAATTAATCTGCATGGGAGTTGCCCTGACGTGACCCAACCAACTTGGTGGGTAAAAAAAAAACCTAAACAAATAAAAAACATGGTTTGACTTAAAAAAATCAGGATGTCATTTTTCTTTTTGAATATTGAAACGATGATATATTAGATCAACTTTGGCTTTGTGGATTAACGTCTTGAACCTGTGATTTGAATCGGTGACCCCACTGGATTTAACATTTTTTTTTTACAAAGAGTAGGGGTAGCTCCTTCATTGTTCTTTTAATACATGGGATAACAACTCCTCTTAAAATAACACAATGGAGGAAAAAATAGCACAATTGAAAAAGTAATTTTCAAACTAACACAATTTGATGGGTTGAGCAGGGTAGCATCTGCATGATTTAAGATGCACAAGTCTCACTTGCACAACAAACTAACATGTCTATTTTTCTACGTGTTTAGTGTGTGTGTGATACATGCACCAACAAGTTTATTTTTTTTTGTTTCTAGCGTGTGTAGTACACACACTAATAGGTGGAGTATGCCATCGCCTTTAGGTGATGCGTGTGCCTCACTACCAGCTCTAAAGTTGGCTTTTATTAATATTTATGGATTCGTTTCGTTGATATTTTTTTATGGTAAAATTAATTAAATATAAAAATTAAAGGACCAAATAAAGAAATAAGCCAAAAAGAATTGTATGGAATCTTCTTTTCCTTCAAAGCACAAGTGAGACATGCACATTTCAAATAACACATATTTGGCCTAAGAGATCCATCTAATGGTGCTAGTTTGAGAATTTCTTTTTAATTGTTTTATTTTGAATATTTTTTCTATGTCGTGCTATTTTGAAATAAAAATAAGGTTGTCAATTCTGTATTGATTGCATTTTGTTTTTTTAATTGGAATAGTATATTTCGGTTTCAAAGCGTTTCAGGATTGTACTATTTATATATATATATAAAATTTAAAATATTAATTCAACAAACATAATTTCAATTTAAATTCAAAAATAAACTAACTTGAAATTATACAATTTAAAACTCAAACACAAGAAAAAAAGTGAAAGTTGAACCGATATGATTTGATTGACTCGATGGATCAAAAGAGCATAATAAAATAATATTTTTGAACAAAATTATAAATTTGAATAAAATTATGAAAATATCATCGGAGCCTCGCAAGACCTTTCTAAACTTTGATTGTCTTGAAATTTTAACCGGGAATATAAAAATATATAAGAAGACTTGTAATATTTTAACTCAATCTAACAATCAAATTAACATATATAATTGATAATTAAAATTAGATAATATAATAATAATAATAATAAAAAAACTATTTGACTGGAATAAAACGGTCAAATGGAACCAAAATGTTCTAACTGAAATTTTAGTGAAATTTTCAGAACAATCTAAAATTCTAAACAAGATAAAATCTATCCTAATTTATTTTATTTTTTAAACTAAAACAGATATACTATGTATTAGAAATGGAATGAAATTGACATCCTTGTCTAAAAGTAGATAAGGTCAAATAAAGGAGGAAAGTTCGTATTCACAAGATATTAAAAAGAAAAAAAAAGAAAAAGAAAAAGAAAAGGAAAGCCACTACCTCGACCCACAGATTTTATACCAATTATTAGAGGACCCAAAAATCTACATGGCAATAAATGCACGCATACATGAACCACGAGCATGAAGGAAAAAAAGGGCAAATATTTGAAGACTTGACTGAGACCTTTTCCTTGTCCTTGCCTGCGTGGCGGTTCCTCTCTCTCTCTGTCTCTGTGAAACAAACACTCCCGAGCTCCATGAACCACTAGACCGCCCAGGCGCGACAAATGAATAAAAAATGTAAAAAATTGCAACGCTGCTATCTCTAAAACCGGTTTCCTGTGTACTCCGCACCCTCTTTGCATAATCACCATTATCACCCCAAAACCGACAATGAATGAATAAATAAATAAATAAATAAATATTCGAATTTCCATCTAAAACCGGTTTCCTGTGTACTCCGCACCCTCTTTGCATAATCACCATTATCACCCCAAAACCGACAATGAATGAATAAATAAATAAATAAATAAATAAATAAATATTCGAATTTCCATGAACGTTTCTTTCTTTTCTTTTCTTTTTTAATAATAAAAAATTACCCGTATTAAACAAGAAAATACGTTATAATTTTTCACTGTATGCCCTGCACTGCAGTTGGGTTTTTTTTTTTTAACATATTTAAATCATGGCGGAGTCAGAGTCACCGGAGAATCGTATAGCGGCAATGGAAAGTACATCTTCCTCGACGTCAGATCTCAACTTCTCTATTCGACGGAGGTCTACAGTCACGGACTCGGCTTCGACGGAAATGATGGGATCGGAGGTTTTGAAAAGTAGTGGTAAATCATGCGATAAGGTTAAGGTTGAGAATCAATCAGAGATGAAATTCAATTATCGGCCTTCAATGCCCGCTCATAGTGGTGTTAGAGAGAGTCCTCTTAGTTCTGATGCTATTTTTAAACAAGTATGGATTGCTTTTCTTTCTTCTTCTTAATTTGCATTTTATGGATGGATATATTTTGTCTTTACTACAATTTTGTGGCTGCAGAGTCATGCAGGTCTCTTCAATCTCTGTATAGTAGTGCTTGTGGCTGTAAACAGCAGGCTTATCATTGAAAATTTAATCAAGGTTGTTCTTTCCCCCTTTTTTCCGTGTGAACTTTCATGTTTTGTTTTGTTTTTAGGTGGGAGAGGTGATACAGGCGTGTTCTCTGTAATTTATAATGTTAAGGACTTATTAATTTTTTTTTTGCAGTACGGTTGGTTAATCAATTCAGGATTTTGGTTTAGTTCAAAATCATTAAGAGACTGGCCCCTGTTTATGTGCTGGTAATTTCTCCCTTTTTATTCTATTTGATTGATGAAGATTGTTTTCGTTTTTTTTTTTTTTTGGTTTTGACCCCGAATTTCTTCACATGTTAAGGATTTGTAATCCCTTTTAGAAATCGAATGGGATTCTTTCCCTTTTCACAATAAGTGTCTCTCTCATTATTGCTATTATTACAGTCTTAGTCTTCCAGCATTCCCTCTCGCGGCCTATCTCGTTGAGAAGTTGGCATATCGAAATTGTATATCTGAACTTGTAAGTGCTGGAAGTCTGATTATTTTGCACGTTGCCATTAATAGAGCTGGCTTATTATAATTCCTTAAATAAATAACACGCAATCCATTGTGGAGCCTGATTTGGTTTGAAGCTAACTTTAAGTTTAAAATTGCAGGTTGTTGTTTTCCTTCATATAATCATCACCACAGCATCACTTTTGTATCCAGTTTTAGTAATTCTCAGGTTTTTTATTTATTTATTCATTTGCTTTTCCATATTCTTTTTTGTTATGTACTGCAAAATTAAGTGATGAGCAACTGTTAATTTATCACACTTGGAACTTAATGGCCTATATGTGGCCCAAAGGATTTGCATATTTGCCATGGTTTCATAAGAATGAAAAATAGTACTCCACCACAAAATTGCATCCCTCTTGAAAATTAGATATTCTAAAAAAGTTGAGTTCATGTTTAGGAAGATTTCTTTAAAAGAATCTTGAGATTTAGCATAGCTAGCTTTGAAAGAATTTGGTTGTCATATCAAAGAAGAATGCAAAAGGAAACACTATTGTTGGAAACACACGGCGAGGATTGAAAGATATTGATAGCTGGCTCATGACTTGCATTTTGCACAGATTATTGTATAGTATTGTGAAACACATGATCTGAAAAATAATACAGAACAACTGATAACAATAGAGCATTAAAATAGTCACGTTTTTATAGACAAGAAAAAAAAATGCATTTTAAATTGCACAAGCACAGGGGCGGGTTTATCTAACTGAAGGTGCTAAGTTCACTTTTGATTCTTCACGTCATCTTCTTAGCAATTGATACTAGATATTTTAGTTCTCTGATTAATGATATTAGAGGTTGGTGGAAAATAAACCCTCAAGCATCAGAATTTTTGCAAGTTTGTAAATTATGCAGTTCCATTTCGTTGAGCCCTCTCTCTCTCCCCAATGCAAACTTTAGAATGCCAGAACTATTGTCGGGGTAATTTATTGTGCAAGCATAACACGATGAGTTCTTTGAGGCCTTTTTTTCCTCTCAAAGTGGAACTGATAAGCCAAATGTCTTAATAACTTTGTTCTTGTAGGGCATTATCATTCTTACTCATTAGATGTTAACAAAGACACTCAAGTAGTCTTTGGCTAAATTGTGCAGGTGTGATTCTGCTTTACTATCTGGTGGCACATTGATGCTCTTTGCTTGCATTGTGTGGTTGAAATTGGTATCTTTTGCACATACAAGCTCTGATATGAGAGCAATTGCCAAGTCAATTGATAAGGTAAATATACCTTAAAAAGCTTAGCAGGTTTCTTTACCAGGATTTTTACTTGAAAGCTATTGTATTGTCTCCTATATAAGATTACAAATTGAAGAATTGAGAAAATGTACTGGAAGGAACTAGCAGATGTGTTATCATCACTTTATATCTTTGTTTTTTTCTTCCACTATCACCACACATTAAATATTTCTCACTTTATCTAAGTTAATCAATCGGTTCCTCCCAGCCATTATTCACTGAGGTCCTGTTTGATTTCAGGAAAATACCCAATCCATTTCTTCGAATGCAGATAATTATTATGATGCTAACTTTAAGAGTTTGGTCTACTTCATGGTGGCTCCCACATTATGTTACCAGGTAATGAGTCTTGTTTCTTCCACAAATACTCCGATTGCTGTTTACATTATTAGATTTTTATCAACTCTTTTTTGCTCATCTTGTATTACCTCATGATATTCAATTTATTTCCAGCTATTCTGGAGGATACATGGCAATAATAAGACCTTTTTTCTTGTTACAAGAGAATAAAAGAAAAGGAACTAGGACATATATGGAGGAATGTCTCCCTGCATAAATGCAATGAGAAGACTTTGCTATAACAATTGGGTTTATTATCCTGTATATGGAACGATTGGTGCAGAGTAGTTTTTAACCCTGAATTGTGCGATATTTCTGCATTTCCTCAACCTGCTGAAAATATTTTTATGTTATATCTGTTGTATAGGATTGACTGTGTTTTGAATGTCCTCGTTGCCTTGCTTGCCCATTGGGTGTCTCATTTTCATCAGTTTTTAAGATTTTAGGATGCATCCAAGAAGCTTTATTTTCAGATGCATTTATGGTTATTTTTGTTTGCGTTTTTTTTCCTGGTTTCAGGAGTTTGGGTTTAAAGACCTTGCTGTAGATGTACTAAATATTGCAAACATCCTTCTTATGTTAATCTTGTGCTGTTATGTTGGGAACATATTTGCAGATACAAATGATGAAGAGGCATGATTAAGTATACTTAAACTTCTATTCTACTATTAAATTATTATGTTCTCATGGCAAGTTACTTTTTATAGAGAGAATTGTCAGAAACTGAGAGTATGAAAGTATGATAAAGCAAGTTAGAGAATGTCCTAGAAAGAAAGCCAAGAGGTAATAATGATGGCTCACCAGTCCCTTGGAATATCAGCTAAGGAAACTTCTAGAAAGATCAAATTTACATAAAGAACAATTCTATTCCATCTCTGGATAAAAGATAGTGGGTAAAGATCCTCGAAATTTGCTCTGTTATAATCGACCAAAATTACTAACATTTAAAATAGAATCTAGCTTTTTATGTGGTCATTAATTTCTTTAAGACTCGTGTTAATGTATGGGCCTTGCGTCTGGTAATGCTCTGTTTCATGGCCCGAACTTATATATAGCTTTTGCATTGTGTTTGTGTGGCTATAGCTTATAAATAGGACTTCTTTCTCTAGCATGTGGTTGCTATATCTTGTCCTTGTTTTTGGGTTCTCTTATTTTCGCCCTCCATGCATTGTCATTGCAGTCAAGCTATCCTCGCTCTGCATCTGTTCGAAAGGGTTGGGTGGTTCGACAATTTGTCAAGTTAATAATATTTACTGGATTCATGGGATTTATCATAGAACAAGTAAGTAGAACTTCATATTTAAACTAGTTCTATATGCTCGTCTTTTATGAAATAAAGGCATGCATTCATGACAATTTTGGTGGGTGTAATTCTGCAGTATATCAATCCTATTGTTCAGAACTCGCAGCACCCTTTGAAAGGAAATCTCTTGTATGCCATTGAGAGGGTCTTGAAGCTCTCGGTTCCTAATTTATATGTTTGGCTCTGCATGTTCTACTGCTTTTTCCACTTGTGGTGAGTGAACTTTTTTTTTTCTTTTCTATATTCATGGATATTTTCCCCTTTGTTGTAAAAATTATATTAATTGCCAAAAATGTTATCTAATTATTTTATTAGTACCACAAAGCTTGTTGTTGTAGCTGTAGTGAGTTCACCTTGATGGCTTCAGTGCAATTTGTGGCTTCTTTTGGTTATCTGGATAGTAGTTGTAGCTCTATTGGACAGATTTACTTCAGCAACCCTGAACTACGTTCCCTTCAAAATATTTCTATTATAAATTTTTCTCCTAACAAGTAACAACTAAAATTTTTAACTGTTTGCAGATTCCTTTGTAATAAGAGCAATTTTTTGAAAGTTTCATATTAGTTTGTTTAATGCATAATTTTTATTTCCTAGCATGATTTATGAAGTTTGGCTCATTTCTGGAAATTTATGCTAGATTTCTTCCATCTCATAAAGGGTGAACTTTAGGACCAGGTTCATCTCTTTGGTTTTAGTTAAATACTGTTTTGCATTTGTAGGTTAAATATACTTGCCGAGCTCCTTCGCTTTGGTGATCGGGAGTTCTACAAGGATTGGTGGAATGCGAGAACTGTTGAAGAGGTAAGAACTCCATTTCTGGAAGTTTTTTCTTCATGTTGTATCTATCAACAATCCTTTGCTTATTTTCTTTACATTTCAAATGTGTTTCTGGAATTGTGGCTTTGATCAGTACTGGAGAATGTGGAATATGGTACGTTTCTATACTTCAAACTCTTTAATTTATATCAGATTATGGGGACATGTGTTTACTGGTAATGAATTTCTTTTGTAAAATGAATAATTCCATGGAAAATTAATTCCAGGAAAATGAAATTTTATGACCGTGGAAAATGAGGATAAAAATATTTTCCAGTGCTTTTTGTGCACTGAAAATGACTTTCTTTTCATTGTTATCCATTTTTCATAATAAACTTTTGGGCAAACATACAGGCTGAATCTATGTTATGGATCTATATGGTCAAGCATGAAATGTTGTGTTTTAGCAGTTATGTGTACCAAAATTTATTCTTGTTTTAGATATATAACATGAATGGTGTGGAACTCTTACACATACTACCTTAGAAGTTACCGTAACTTTTTAATTAATTCAGGAGCCTTGAGAGGAAAAATGTTATTTCCATTTTAAAAGAGAAAATGTAAAATGTAAAGTTGCTATGGAATTGGAAAATATCTATATGAATTATTTTTTTGTAGTTGGCTATTAGATCATGAAGGGGGAAAAGATGCTATATCTATTTATTTGATTCTGAGCCATGGTTACCATGTGCCTTTTGAATTTAGTTGTGAGTTAACGCAATGACTGAACAACAAGGGATGTCTATTAGAGTTGCAAATTGTTATATACGAATGGAAGTTGTGTCATCATAAAGATATTAGATTGAAAGTCTTCAATTCTATTTAATCTTTAATCCGTGTTGGAGGAAATATTTTTTTTGTTGCTGCAGTTGTCAGCAAGACCATGGTGATCAATTCTTATTGTAACACTGTAGTTATTATAATGAAAAGAAGATGTGCTGCTTACAGAAGCAAGCACACACACAGTCTGGCTGGCCAAGCATATCTCTAATTGAATCCTCATTTTTTACAGCCAGTTCATAAGTGGATGGTTCGCCATATCTATTTTCCATGTTTACGGAATAAAATACCGAAGGTAACTTCCCTTTCTCTCTGTGGACTGTAACCAATACTTTATTTGTTAGAAAGTAAATGAAAATTTCTTTTTTTTTTTTACTTTATTTGTTTCTCTGCAAATGTCATAATAATTTTCCATTTCATGTTTGATGATGTTATAAAGTGACCCATGGATTGCAAGACATGTTACAATTTGGTTTATCAATTCTTTCTTTATTGAACCTTCTTTACAACATTCTTTTTATTCTTTCTGCTATTCCAAAAGAAAAAAAAAAGGTCACAATAACAAATATAGAAACTTTAAACCTCTAATTATGATAATTGTTGACCATAGCTTTTGAGAGAAAGATGATGCACGGAATATGAAGGGGGTTATCCTAATGTTTATCACATTTTCCTTATCTTTATTTTATCTAAAAAATCTCTCACACGCTTAAATGTAAAGGAGTACTTCAACTTAGAAAAATATCATATAAAAACTGGACATCCAAACATGGTTATATCAACGGGTTTGGGTATCGGCACCCAGGTTCTTATATAGCTGTTTCATACCTTGATGGTTTGAACCCCATATCATTCCCATATGCTATAGGTGTGATAATCAGTTATGGATTAGTCAGGTGCTCGATGGATAGGGAAAATTGCTATTCCTACCTTTGTCATTGTGCTTTAAGTTGGTTCTTTTGTGCTTCAGGTCTATATTCTTATACTTCAGGTCTAGTGCTTTCAGGTTTCTCGAATTCTGTTCTGTACTGCTCCAAGAGCATAACTTTGAGCATGAACTCCAACCTGAACTTTGCAATTCAAGACTTTTGTGTTGTGGTTCCATATCTACCCAGTTTTTTTTTCCCCTTCCTTTTAAACATCTCTTCCGAGTTCAAATGAAAAATTTTCCATCTCCACTACATACCTTGGCGCTTCAAGGTGATGTCTAAGTTTCAAGTCAAGGACCTATAAGTTACCTTGATTCTTCTAGAGGAGGTCCATCTTATGTAAATGTATCTAGGATTGATGTGATGCACAAAAGAGATTTGAAGATGAATTAATAAGCTAAGAAGAGAGAGAGAGAGAGAGAGAGAGAGAGAGAGAGAGAGAGAGAAGGGAGCTAAGAAGAAGAAGCCAAAGAAAGAGAAGAAATTGCTGAAGAAGAGAAAGAATGGGGGTTGAAAAAAACTGTAACGTTGCAATTTTTATTCAATTCATCGACAACTATCTAACGTTTAGAAAATTAGGATATAAATACTAAAACCCTAACTAGAATAAACAATTGAGTTTATAGCCCAATAAATAAAATACCCATCAGTAATTAAATCAAGCCTAATAAATAAAGCCTAATTAATATATCTCAATTAAAAGTTCAAATAAATTAAACCAAAACATAAGCTAAAACCTAATCTCTCAATGATTTGGGCTACCCTTTATCATCTATGATTATACGAGTACATAAACAATGTCTCAGGTCTGGTGTCCCAACCATGATACCTGAATATCTGGATTTTATTTGTAGTTTTGTAACTTTGATGATATCCATCAATGATGTGGTACATCTTTGTGGTTTATTTTCTTTTGATACTTTTGTAACTTATGAGCCATTCTGCCATTGTAGTCTGCAACAGTTTATTTTCTTTTTAATGACATTAACATTACATGATGCAAGCTTGCTTTTCTTTTTAATGGCTTTAACATCATGGCCATTATTGTGAGTCATTTTTGCATGTTTATATTTGAATAACAGTGTAGGCCACTCTTGTGGCACATTATTGAATGGCTGCCTGTTATTAACTAAGCGTTTCCATGTGATTCTATATACTGTTAGCCAAAATCTCTATTTGCGATACTCTATCGGCTGCTACTCACAATTATTCTTTTTTTTTTTCCCATTATCATTGCAGTGGGCAGCCTTACTTATTGCCTTCTTTGTCTCAGCTGTATTTCATGAGGTATTATTGGTTTGCCATTTTATTTTTGTTATTTGATGACTTTTCCTTTTAACTAATTTATCTCGTAGTTGGTCGTGTGGTTGCATAGAGAATTGAATTCTCATATATTTATTTTTTGGTTGTAGAAGAGTATCATTTCTAGGAAGCATCAACCATGATATATATATAATACGAAATGATACTGATACTTTATTACTTCAAATTTCTGGAATTTTAGGATATGATAGGTTATGGATACTTTCATTAAAAAATAATTTTATAATGTACTTTCTCATATTTATTCTAAATAATTATTCAAATTAAATAAAAATATATTTAAAATATGAGAAAAATTAATTTCTTTGAATAATACCAATAATGACAGTTAAGATACCATTTCACATTTGTCATTTTATTTTACAAGATTCATCAATTATTATCCATTAAAAAAAAAATTGGAAGCTTTGTGGGTTGATAGAAGCAAACTATAGCTATTTGGAAGTTTTTTTTTTTTTTTTACTAATTTCACATTGCTTGTAAATCAGTAAACTTGCTCAACTCTTTGTAATCTGCTATCTTCAATTCCTCCCCTTTTTGCAACCAACAGCCAACAAGCAATCCATGAAGCACAATACCATTTTTTAGCTGTTCTGTGTCATTTCTTCTTGACTATTCTCTGCATTTATTCAAAAAAATCGTTCTGCCTTTTATCACACGACCAAGCACATAAAAAGAAAAGCCTCAATTATTTTTAATAGAATTGATGATTAGCGGCACTGAAAAAAAATCTTTTCATTGAAACTAAATTTCCTAGAACTAAAGCACACCCATGAACAATTGAACATGCGTGTAAGAACTTTTGCATCATAAGAAGAATGGTTGAATCCCATTCCCTTTGTCATCATAAAAACATTGAATTGGCAAAAACTCCCAATACATTTGCACAAGAAAACAAAGGAGCAATGTTTCATGCAAGTCAAGAAGATGCTTGAATGAGCTACGGAGGACTGAAGTATGAATGATACATGGAAATTAAATACAATGAATTGAAACTACTTCTAGTAGATATTATATGACCATATCTGTCAAATTTACCTCTTAGGATTCCTTATTTCAATTCTAGAGCTCAAATTTGACACCAGAAAACTTGAAAACCTTTATTGATTTGTGAAATAAAAACCATTGAGATGGAGGAGAGATTTTCATTCAAACTAGGGGTGACATTAAAATTAAGTTTTCTCAGGGATTTGAAAAACTATAACAACAAAAAATAATAGGGGGTTTGTCCTAAATTCAAAATACACGAGATTAAACACAAGTAATTGTAATGTCATTTGGATTTTCAAAGAAAAAAAATTGATTAGGGTTAGGCTTTCTCTCACCGATTTTTTTTCTGCTCTTTTTCTGATTTCAATCTCAGTCAAATCTTTGAAAGGATCTTCTACACATTTGATTGATAATTTTGGTTTCAATTTTACTCAGATTCTCATTTAATTTGGGTTATGTTTAGGCTTGTTTGCTTCTCTGATATTGAAGAGAGAAACAAGATGGTTCAGAGAGGGAGATTGTGTCGGGAAAATTTTGGGTGAAATGCTTTGCTGCAAGATGTGAAATTTAATGTCATTAAAAAGAAAATAAACTGTTGCAGACTACAATGGCTCGTAAGTTACAAAAGTATCAAAAGAAAATAAACTGCACAGATGTATCCACATCATTGATGGATATCATCAAAGTTACAAAACTACAAATAAAGTTGAGGCAGATGTACTCATACCTGATTTGTCTCGCTGAGGAATGTAGTGATTCCAATTTAGCAATAGATTAATACCTCAGCTTTTATAGTAATTGCTTGATGTAGAATCTTGAAATGGTGCACCTTTGGGTCATATAATAATTTCAGTTACACTGATGTACTTATGTGGCATTTGTTATTAACTATGCAGTTGTGTATTGCTGTTCCTTGCCACATGTTCAAGCTCTGGGCATTTATTGGAATTATGTTTCAGGTAAGATAGTTCTGACTACTGACTGCCCACACTCTAAAATCAGTTATCTGCTTGCTCCCCACACTCTAAAAGAAGAAAAGGAAGACTGAAAAGTAATCATCTTAAGTGTGCTGGATTACCTAATGGAATACATGGTTTCCTTTTGCTCGTTTGGATCAGGTTCCCTTAGTGGTGATCACAAAATTCCTTCAAAATAAGTTCAAAAGCTCAATGGTATGTCTATTTTTTCTTCTCATTAATAGAAAGAATATTTTAGTGCGCATATATCTTCTCAGCGTCAAAGTTCCATGAAACAATCATCCATATGGAAAGGGGAACAGGTAAAAATCTGGAACATTTGATATAGCAGATAACCAATTCTGCTATATTCCATCTTACAATCTATTTGAGGTTCTCGCTGGCATTGTTCATGGACCGAGTTGGTAGTATATTGCTATGGAGTAAAAGAAAAAGCGAACTCCAATAATTAATTGTTCAGTAATCTATTCCAGTCTTCTAGTCCATGACAGAATATTACTCGTTTCATGACAGGTGGGCAATATGATCTTCTGGTTATTTTTCAGCATTCTTGGTCAACCTATGTGTGTGCTTCTATATTACCATGACTTGATGAATCGGAAAGGGAAAACTGAATGAAGATGACAAATGCGGTATGGTAGAGATCGTCAAGATGAACAAAATGCACGGTTATGATAGTAGAGCAGGCATTAGGTGTGCATTTTCTTATGTATTCTGCAGGAGAAATTGACTCGATTTTGTTGAGTCGAGAGATGTTCTCTTCAGGAGTTTTATTTATATGTATCTCAATTGATGTGCAAGCAATTTTTGAAGTACAAGCACTGGCAATTAAAATGCCAATGCAACAGTGGAGCTGTTGTGTTGGTTAATCATTTCCAGAAAATTGTAAATGTTTCTTGTTCCATCTTTTGCTTCAAAAGGAAATAAAAAAAGAAGAAAATTTCTTGCCTTCCCAGTTATTATTCATCATAGCAATTACCTATAAATGGTACAAGTGCTGCTCCATTTTTTCTGTGCTAAGAGGGTATTTAAAAGTATGGTAATTGTTATATTTTAAAATATTTTTTACTTGAAAATGTATTAAAATAATATTTTTTTTTATTTTTTTTTAAAATTACTTTTTACACCAGTACAAAAAAATAAATGATACTAGTACTTCTCCATTCTCCCTTCTTTTATGTTTGGATACTTTCGTTGTTCATTTAATAGTTTTAATAATTTGGTTCCATAAAATTGAAATAAATTTTTTTCCATTCATATATTTTTTTGTGTGCGGGTTTTTTTACTTTTTATTTAGTTATTATAGTTTAGTTTTGTAAAATTAATATTTGATAAACTATGAAATAGTATTTGATGGAAACACAAAATAGGTCAAACCTTTTTTCTTTCTTGTTATCGTTTTCTTTTTTGATTGGATCTTTTCGCATCTCATTTAATAATCATTGTAGATCAGTTTTGCCAAATTGATGTTTAGTAAATCATAAAATGATGTTTGAAATAATAAATACGAGAACGATGCCGGATGGAAGAAATATTATAATAGAAATGCAATATTAAAAAAATAATAGAAATGCAATATAAAAAAAAGACAATCTATTATGATTGCAATAATTATCTCTAATGTTTTTTTTTTTAAAATATTTTTTCACTTGATTTTTCCCCCATTTGATACTTTCACATTAAGTTTCATTGAGATTGAATTTAATGTCTTGTTTCACCTGGCTTTATATAGATATCTTAATATTAAGAATATGTTTTAACATCATTAATTCGAGTCTCACAAATTTCAAAGTCATTGAAGGCTTACATGGTCGTTAACTTCAGTGCCCGTAGAATTAATCGAGGTGCGCACAAACTGACTCGGATATCCAGATTAATAGTAATAAAAAAATAAGTTTCAACATTAAGTTAATACTTAATTTGAAAAAATAAAATAAAATTTTATTGATTCAAACCAATTAAAACTTTTGGGATTCAATTTCCAATTAAAATAAATATTCAACCTTTTTTTTTGTTTTTTTTATAAATAAAATCTTTATCTTAATTTCTTGACTTAATCTTTGGTTGGAATTAATATATTTATTATTATATATTTTTATTTATAATTCTTGATTTATTTTATTAAAAACTTGTATAAACAAATAATTTTTTATAGTAAAAACAACGTTAATAACGCCTGCCTCCTTTTTTATATTGAGGAAAAAAAAATGTTCCATTACACTATCCATAGTGTAGTGCGAAAAATCAAACTATTTCTTGTAAAGTCATTTGAGTAATTATACTAATGGGAAAACTAAGAAAAATACGAACGCTTGAAGATTAACTTGCAAGATGAATGCAGTATGTGCTGATAAATATAAATTACATGGTGAATATATATTTGAAAAACCAAGGCAGATAATGTATAATTAAATAATAAATATTAGTTTAGATTTATAATGATTGAATAACTATCTTTTAATGTATATCTATCATAAATAAATAGAAATCGAAACATCTACACGTTTTTTTCTTCTATATTTTCAATCCTAGTTATTTTGTGTATATTTTTGCTCATGATATTGACTATCACCTTTTCTCTTATCCTTTTGTTATTATGTTATTGTATAAATTCAAAATAAAATAAAATAAAATCGTCAACAAAGAAAATAAAAATAAACCCCAAAACATAAAGTATTTTACATCATTCGAAGTAAGAAAAACAAATTCCTATCTAGAAAAAAAAAAAATCTAAACCACATGGTCTTAGAAAAGATAAACAATTCCAACTCCAACTTGATCGTGTGAAACCTACAACTAGTTTATACCATGTTGTAGTTTGTGGTTTATAGGCAAATACCAGAGTGTACCAAAGTGGAGTGGAGCGGAGCGGAGCACAATGATGATTAGGATTTTGTTATGAACAACATCCATGTGGATAAGAAGTTGGCTAAAGAAAAATGTATCAGAGGCATGGCTGGTGTGACTGCTGACAATTAGGAGTTGTGGCTGCTAAAAACACTGGAAGTTGAAGCTAGGATGGCCAGTATTGCATTATGCTCCAGTTGGCAGATTTCATTTTATTCAATTGTTATTTTCTATTTTATGTTAATGGTTTAGATAGTATAGAAGTGGTGCCAACTTTTTAGGATTTGGTTATTGAACAATTTGTTTAAATTGTAAGCAAAGACATGGAGTAATGCAAAGAAGAATTTTAAATTTTATTTGCATTGAGATTGTTGGGTTCTCATGTATAAGAGGCGTGGCTGGTGTGGCTGCTGAAGATTAGGAGTTGTGGCTACTAAAAACACTGGAAGTTGAAGCTAGGATGGCCAGTATTGCATTATGCTCCAGTTGGCAGATTTCATGTAGATTTCATTTTATTTATTCAATTGTTATTTTCTATTTTATGTTAATGGTTTAGATAGTGCAGTAGTGGTGCCAAATTTTAGGAGTTGGTTATTGAACAATTTGTTTAAATTGTAGGCAAAGACATGGAGTAATGCAGAGAAGAATTTTAAATTTTATTTGCATTGAGATCGTTGGGTTCTCTCTTAAATGAGCCCTTCACATATTTTCAAAATAGGTCATAAGGGAAGAAGGTCGGGTAAACACTATTCTTTACAGGTGGATTTCACAGTCAATCGCCCTGTAACTCGATCACAATCTCGGGACCATATTAGATTTCTTGGACGGTTAGGTTTTCTTGGGAGGTTTAAGGTCTACTATAAATACATACTATGTATCCTTATTTCGACATAGTAAAAAATAAAAGCTCCTCACTCTTGTAGATGTAAAAACATTGTCGAACCACGTTAAATCTTGTATTGAGCAATATGAAGAGGTAATGTTCAAGGTAATCTTAATTGAATAATCACGTTAAACCACTTGTCGAGCATATAAGCTAATCTATGAGTTGTTGTATAAGAAACATGTAATGCATGAGAGTAAGCTAGCTGGAGTAAAAGTAAAAGGAGAAGCTGTTAAGAATTCCCAAACTAAGAAGGTCGAACTGTTGAAGAGAAAACTTGACAAAGAAAAAATCAAGACAAAACATTTGGAGGAGAAGAACGGGCTGCTGGAACACCACAATCAGATGATTGATACCAACAACAATCAACTGAACAGAAGCAATATGGACGAGCAGATCGTACGAGCTTCCGTCTACGCTAGAAGGATCTGTCTCAATACTCAGCAAGTGGGGAGAGATCTTCATCGATATCAGCAAAGTATAGCTGAGACTGATGTTTTTTTGAGAGATATAAGAAATAGAGGCTTTGCTTTTCCCCTTGTAAATGATGATGAATGAATGTAAAAGCTGTCATTGAATATTAATGAAAAGGGCTTGGACCCAATCTTTTGAACAATATATTGTACCGATGAGTATAAATTTATTGAGCATCGGCTTAGGTCAAATTTCCTCGATTGTTACAAAAGAATCGAAAATCTCTCCTAAATGGCGGCCATATATCATTCTGAAAATTTGTTTAACCCACGTCCAAACATGCATCATCATGCATAACAACGTATCTATGTGCATTTGTATTCATAAATCTTGGAATCTGCCCAAACAGGCATTCAAAATATAGGCCCCCCTGCCAAGGTCTACAATACAAGGCTTCACAAAAAAATGAAAAATAAAGAAAGGGCTAATTACCATAAAGAGTTCGACGATGTAAAAAATAACATGGCTTGGATGACTAGTTTACTCAAGCAACTCCTACGAGCATAGTCAAGGGAAGGGACATCTAGTCAGCAATCGACTCTACTAATACCACTAGCAACCCCAATTATCATCGACCCATAAAATTTAGAGGCAAATCCCGCTGCTAGACCACAAAGAACGATGAGCATTTTGATGGCTCACCCAACTATGCCCGCTTAAATGCCGACCACCATAGACCTGACTATAGGACAATCCCACGAGATTAAAACTTCTGGTCACCCCGAACAATATAAATAGGTTGCCTGGGAAGAAAGGTTGAGGGCTATAAATGGGTTTGATGTCTATGACCCAATTAGAGCAACTGAGATATGGTACCAAATGTAGTAATACCCAAAAAGTTCAAGGTTTTAAAGTTCATTCAGTACACAAGGTTGGAATGCCCTAATACACACCTAAGGCTATATTGCAATAAAATGGTAGAGGTCATACACAACGACAAGTTCATCCAGGATAGCTTGTCTGGTTCCGCACTAAGCTCTTATATGGCTTTAGATAATACCAGGGTTAAGAAATGAAGCGATCTCACAGATGCTTTCCTAAGGAAATACAAATTCAATATTGACATCGCTCTAGATCAAACGAGTTTGATGGTAATGGAGAAAGGCAACAAGGAGACAGTGAGGGAATTCACTCATAGATGGAACAACAAGGCATTGCATGTGCAACCGTCTTTGTTGGAGAAAGAAATGATGACTCTATTCGCCAATACTTTCAAATCTCCATACTATGAGTACCTGATAGGAAGCTCTGCTTAGCATTTTTATAATTCCATTGTTATCGCTAAAAGGATAGAGTAAGGGGTAAGAGCTAACAGAATACCGGAACCCACCGAGAAAAAAAGATTTGTTGGGAGAAGGAAGGATGCAGAAGTAAGCAATATAGAAGGAGGACACAAGGGTAAGAAGGATTTCCAAGCCTAACCTCCTAAAATACCCAATATCAACTTCGCAAAGTCTTTCCTAGTAAGCCAACCCACCTACCCTTTAGAAAACCAAACCGAAAGTAACCCAAGAAGAACAAACCATAAAAGCCAAGAACAACTCCCACCTTTACCAATGCCCTTAAAAGAAATGTATGTGAAACTACTAAGCATAGGTCATGTAGCCCCCCTTCCCTTTTTCATCGTTTAAACCTCCTTTCCCAATTGGGTACAAACACATAACTAACTTGTGAATACCATGCTAGAAATCCTGGCCACAAACATTGATACTTGTTTAGCATTCAAGAGGAAGCTCTTGTAGTTATTCAAAGCATGATGGATAACCTTCGAGGATACACCCAACATCAATTCTAACTCGTTGCCCAATCATGCTTTTAGTAGTGGGGGAGTGAACGCAGTAGAATATAGAGAGAAAAAGAAGCAAGTTCTGAGGGTGACCATGGATAGGTTATACGACATGTTAATGCAAGCTGGTTACTTGCCCAACAAAAAGTGTAGCAAGAAAATGAGATAATTTTTGTAGGTTTCACGAAGCAATACAACACAATATTGAAGAATGTGACGTAAGTGGACTCTTGATCTTCTATAGACAAAGGAGAAGGAATAAGATGAAGTTGGCATGATAGGTTTCGAGGTAGGGAAAACGAAAGTGTGTAGAATTCAGCCCACTGGAAGCAATCCACCAAAACTTGTCTTGACAAGGCTTGCCTTTACCCATAACAAAAACTATAACGCATTGCCTCATAATTACAGAGGCTTCTCTCCACTGTTGTAAATTAAGATTAAAGAATTAACTCAGAGTGGCAGGTGTTTCACACTTAAAGAATTGGAGAAGCAACGAAAGGCCAAGGGTAAGGAGGTTATGGAAGCTATTAGAGGTATGAAGGTGAACAAACCAATAAGTGAGGAGGAGGATGGTGAATTTCTAAAACTAATAAAGCATAACGAGTACAGTGTGGTAGAACAACCGAAGAAAACCCCTGGCAGGATATCCCTCATGTCTTTTATCCTAAGTTCCGAGCCCTATCGCAACACCTTGCAAAAAGTTTTGAATGAGGCATACGTTTCTCAAGACATGACCCAACAGACTATGGAGCATTTGGTTGGAAGAATCCAAGCAACCAACTACCTGTACTTCACCAAAGATGAGCTCGACGCCAGAGGTCATAACAAACCTCTATACATCATAGTAAGGTGCCAAGATTGCACCATTGGCAAGGTTTTGGTGGATAATAGCTCAACCTTGAACGTACTCCCGAAATATATGCTGGATGAAATACTAATTGATCCAACCCGTATGTTGCCAAGTACTATGACGGCTAGGGCATATGACGGTTCTCCAAGACAAGTGGTAAGGACCATTGAAATAGAATTGTTCATTAACCAGCAAGCATTCCTAGTAACCTTGCAAGTAATGGACATTCACCTTTCATACAACATGTTACTAGGAAGGCCTTGGATACATGCTACTAGCGCTGTGACTTCCTCCTTACATCAATGTCTGAAGTACATTGTTAATGGAACATTGGTAACAGTTAAGGCTGAATAGACCCTGACAATGGTACAGAATATGGCAATACCTTACATAGAGGCCAAAGAAAGCAAGGATGAGAATCTCCATGCATTTGAGATTGTTAATATAGAATGGGTTCTAGAAAATTTGATGTTAAGAAAGCTAGTCATTTCTGAAGCCGAAAGGATGACAACTAAGTATTTCTTAAGGCATGGACTTCCTTTTCGATACAACCCTGTCACTGGAAATCCGGAAAGGATAAGCCCGATAAGATGAAAAACTGCAAATCAAAGATTTAGGCTTTAAACCTAATAATAAAGACTATAAGAGAGTTGCCAATATCAGGCTAGAAAAGAGACTAGCTAGGATGGAAATGAGAGTACCAAAGAAGAAAATATTATCATTCCCCCGATCCATATATCATTCCCTAAGGCTGTCTATGTGGCCCGCTTGGAAGACACGATGGATGTCCCTATCCAAGGCATGGCTGCTATGGGCATCAACATGTTGGAGAAAGATGGTGGCAAGGTTAAAAGTCACAGTAAAATGGCGGAAGAGGAAGAATTGCTACCGCAACTAACTATCCATACCGTAGATGAGATGCCTGTAATGGCCTTCGTATGAAAGTTGGCAAATGGCAAAAGATTCCAGAATTGGGTGACTCAGGAAGCACCTATAGTTTTTAAAAAGTAAATGACAATGTTTCATGTTTGCTTTGTGTTTTGTTTGTTTTTTTTTTTTTTTTTATGTTTTCATACCAAACTGGCAATGTTGGCTCAAGATGCCAACAATTTGGTTTCGCTGTGTTTGAGCCTTTTCTTTTATCAATGAGATCATGATTTTTCACCATTTTCTATCTGTCTTTCTTTTACAAAACATTCATTTACACCTTCCGCTTTCATGAAATCTTAAAGCGAACCATCCACAAAATCACTAGCATATTAAATTGAGAATGAATGGCCAAATTTTAATGAGTACACAATTACAATGAAAGAAAATGAATGGGAAAAGGATGATGTGGAAGAATTCACTAGATTAGTAGAGCAATTAGAGTAAATTCAAGAATCGGCAAAAAAGAAAAAGTTAAAAACAGTTAACTTGGTCCTATGCAGATATGCCTGGTCTGGATATGAGAGGATAAAAAAGAGTTAAAATAGGGACTTAGATCACTTCCAGTGAAAGAGAGGATTTGATCTCATTACTGTGCGTGTTTATTGACATGTTTGCTTAGTCCTACGCAGATATGCCTGGTCTGGATACTAACATCGTAGTACATAAGGTACTATTGAAAGAAGGGAGTATACCCATGAAGCAAAAAATACAGAGAACTTGGTCGATAACGCAACATGAAGCTCAATATACTCCTTCATGGATGGTTTCTTTAGGTATAACTAGATCAAGATGGCTAAAGAAGATAAAGAGAAAACAACTTTCATTACACCAAGAAGAACCTGTCAAGTAAAAAGAGAATGACAGACAAAAGATGAGAAGCTGAGACCATATCAAGAATATCTATCCAAGCTAATAGAGGAATTTGACGAGATAAAATTCACTCATATGGGAGAGATAAAAATTGGTTTGTCGATGCTTTGGCTACCCTGGCTTCTATGGCCAAAATTGATTGTGGGAATGGAATACAACCTCTAAATATTGATGTAAAAAATTCTTCGGCTTACTGCTGCTTAGTTGAAAACAATGTGGATGGAAATCTGTGGTATCTTGATATCAAATGGTTTATCCAATACTAGGAGTATCCCCGGGAGGCATCTAGTATAGATATGAAAATTCTATGAAGGTTAGCCCTAGACTATTACCTTGATAAAGAGATTTTGTACAAAAAGTTATCGGATGGAACATTGTTGAGATGTCTGGATGAAACAAAAGCAAAAGGGCACTATGGGAGGTTCATAAAGGGGTTTGCGCAACCCATGTTAGAGGACATATGATGACCAGACAAATACAAAGATTAGGGTACTTTTGGTTGAACTTGGAAAAGGGATTGCATAAAATATGCCAGGAAATGCCACAAATATCAGATATACATTGATAAAATAAATGCATCCCCAGCTCTCCTTTTCAATTTGACATCTTCATGGTCTTTTGCGATGTGAGGAATCAATGCAATCGGGCCTGTCAATCCAAAAGCCAGTAACGGGCACCGGTTTATCATAGGGGCTATTGACTACTTCACAAAATGGGTAGAAGCTGACTCATATGCTCATGTAACCCACATTCTTTACGTGGTATGGAGGTTCATTGAACAAGATTTAATATGTCGATATGGAGCTCCTGAAAAAACTAGTGACTGATAATGCTCAGAACTTTAATGGGAGAATGATTATGGAGCTTTGCGCAAAATAAAAGATCAAACATTCAAATTCATCCCCATATAGACCAAAGATGAACAATGCCGTGAAAGCCGCCAATAAAAACATAAAGAAGATCATTTAAAAAATGGTGGTCACTTATAAGGATTGGCATTAGATCTTGTCGTTTGCTTTTTATGCATATTGCACTATAGTTAGGACGTTAACAAGTGCAACCCCATATTCTTTAGTAAATGGAATGGAAGTGGTATCACTTTTGGAAATGAAAATCCTATCCTTAAGAATAGTGATATATTTTGAGCTAGAAGAAGCCGAATGGATGAAAGTGAGGTATGAGCAACTAAACCTGGTCAATAAGAAGAGGATAGCTGCAATATATCACCACCAACTCTTCTAGAAAAGAATGGCAAAAGCCTACAACAAGAAAGTCAAATCTCGGTATTTCCAAGAAGGAGACTTGGTACTAAGGAATATTCTAGCTTTGCCTAATGAAGGCCCCTGCGTGGTAAAGAAGGCATTCTCTAAGGGAGCCCTCATATTAAAAAGATGTATGGAGATGACTTGCTTAGGCCTATGAATTCCAACTCTGTAAAAAAATAACATGTATAGTGTACTCATTTTGCTTTGAATTAATACATCTTGTATATTTTTTGCAAAAAAAAAAAAAAAAAAACAAAATTAATGATATGTCAAAAGGCAACCCCCCTAGGAGGTGGCTAAATACCCAGAAACCAAAACAAATGACCCAACCATCAAGTTCTTATTGTGAGAAAACTACGCAGAACAAAAGACAATGAAGTTTTTATAAATCACAAAAATCACAGAATAAACTCAAAAGACCACTACGACGGTAAAGTTAAATTTATCAGTTCTAACTGGTCTTGCTTGAAATGAGAAAAGACCACCTTTGATATCCATAAAGAAAATATATCCATTGTAATTCCTTTTTAAGCCTGGTAGAATCCTTCTTTCAAAGAGAAACCCTGACCTGAGACACACCTTACACTAGGGGCAAATGAGAAATGATTTTGTTGGTCAAGAAGATTAAGACCACAACATAATTGGTGGTAAAGAGATTATTAAACCCAAAGTTTTGGAAAGGACTAAAAGTGAAAAGCCTTAGACTAGGGGGAAGCTAAGGAAACCTAAAAAAAGGTTGTAAGGAAGCCATAAACGGACATTGCCCGCACTTAAAAACAAATCAGGTTCTAATGCCAAGAGTCAATGTCAAAGGTTTCATCTTAAAAAAAAATAAAGCCTAAAATGAAGCCTCTAGCACCTTCAAATAATTGGTTATCCATCAAAATAGAACTTCGAGTTACATTACAGCCTCTATTAAAAGAATGATTGAACTTTTAGGTAAACATATAATGGGTAGCATGATTGTACATTTTTCTTTTACAAAGATGATGAAATAGAAAAAAGGAAATAATGATGCTAAAGATGGGTAGGAAACCCTGATTTTCCCTTTAAATCAAGTTTGATATGGGCAATGAGTCATATGCCGACCATTTGATTTTGATGACATTGAGAATTCTTGTTTGGTAAAGAGAAAACATTTTTTTTGAATTATGATGAAGTTTCCTATCCAATTTTAAAAGACAAAACTTGCCAATAAAAATATAATGGTCATATGACATTTGTTTTACAAAGATAGCAAGGGAGTTAATGAGTAGTTGATGGTGATCCCAAGTTTGAAACCATTAAACAATGTTTGAGCCTGTAAACTCTTTTCTTTGTTGACCACGCAACCCAACCTTATTATGTACTTAAGAAGTCCTTTCTAATCAAGCAAGCAAGATAGACTGATAAATGACACACTTAAGGAATCAATTGTGAAAGTAATGATGAATTAAAAAACCTTTTATCTTTTGCTCGCGTCGAGAGAATCCAATCACAAGACTTCAAACCAGTATTTGAACCTTCTCAAAGTAGGTCAACTTTTATAGCAAACGCCATGATAAAACACTTTTTGACATAACATTAATGAATCTTGGATTTTAAAAAAAAAACAAGATAAATCTTGCAAAATCTTTGTTAGGGAAATCACCCTAAACCCCTTAAAGAGTGTGTCAAAAGTGTTAAAAGCTCACAATGTTGTCACAAGATAGAGAGTTTCTTAGTCATTTCCAATTCATGATGATATTCATCATAGCCATAAAAAAAAAGATACACAAGGCAACTCAATGCTCTAGCAACTCACACGAACTTACTCGGGTGAAACAAAGAGAAAAACTAGCCAGAATAACCGTCCCAGAAATTACAAACCTCGGTGAAGATTGTGAAGAAAATGAGGGCGCCTATATTTCAAAAGGCATGCATTGCATATGATCTAACCTCAAAATTAAAATATTAATTGTCTTTCTAGAAGAAGAACGATGGAATTTATGAGCAGAAGACAAAAGGCTTTATTGTAATATGAATGCATAAAAACTGGTATTTGTTTTAATATACCATGAAAGAGTATTTTGTTTTGATCTTTGAAAAAAAAAATGAAAGGCTTTGGTCCTAGTATTAAGTTGAAAAAAAAAGGACAGGTCGCCCATGAGAACATAAAGTTTTTTAAAAGAGCAAGTCACCCATAAAAATAGACTATTTTCTAAAAACGATCAAGTCACCCATGAAAATAAACAAGTTTTTGAAATTTTGAAATGGCAGGTCGCCCATAAAAATAGACTAGTTTATGAAAATATGCAAGTCGCCTATGAAAATAGACTAGTTTTTGAACTTCATAAACGACAAGTTATCAATGAAAATAGACCATTTTTTGAAAGAAAAAAAATGGGGGGGGGCATTTCACCCATGAAAATAGATCAATTTTTAAAATTTAGAAATGATAGGTCACCCGTGAAAATAGACCATTTTCTGAAAAAAGACAGATCACCCGTGAAAAAAGACTATTTTCTAAAAAAAAAGAGCAGGTCATTTATGAAAATATACCAATTTTTTAACTTAAAAAAGGACAGGTCACTTGTAATATCCCAATTAACAAAACAAGTTAAACAAACTAACGACACAGAAATAACATGGTAATTGTTTTTTGATTTTTGAATTCATATAGAGGTTGATGAAATTTCAAAAGAGTTTTCCCTATAGTTAGACATACCAAATTATCGACAATTGCCTACTTTTCAAGGATTTTATAACCACATAAGTTATTCATCTCAATTTCCTTTTTTTGTTGTCCCAGCCTTAGAAACATTCTCAACATCACATAAACCATTCATCTTTCAGTATTAATATCACATACATTTTTAAAAGTATAATTCGAAACATACGTTAGATCAAAGGAAAGAATTATTAAACCAATCATGCGTAATTATCCTAAGATGTACATATGTGTGTGTAAGTAGGGCAATTTAGTTTAAAAGAGAACATGCATGGAAATTGTAGTTATCGTTTACATATGACGTTCGTCTAAGGACTTCATTACATGAGATATACAAAGATAAAATAACATCATTGCAAAAGAAAGTTATTGTTTAAATTACAAAATCTATTACATGCACAATAAAAGTTCCTTGAAGTCCTGGAATCCATCTGTCATCTAGTTATTCGGTCCACCGATATATGAAGGTCCTGCAATAAAATTTAATAAGCAAATTTTCAGATTATGATCATAGTTTTATCTTCTAAGGATAACGAGATTCAGAGTATCCATTCGCTTATCGAGTATTCTAGGAATTCCTCATGAATGATAGTCATGACTTTCATAACAATTACGTAGCATATCTATATACTCATAATCACAATTTATCTACTTATGCAAGATGAATCAAGAATTTTACACGACTATGGTCAACAATCATTATAATATAATGCTTTCTCGAGTTCTCCGGAGGGTCTTCGCTTTATGGGCCATTGCTTATTACAAAGGCAAACTCAAATTCATCAGTTTTCAAAGCTATGAAAAACAATACCAACATTGGCTTTCACTCATTTCGAAAGCAAATCAAATTTGTTGGTTTCCTTGACTTTGAAACAATACTAACAATGGCTTTCACTCATTTCAAAAGCAAATCAAATTCAATGTTTCCCACAGCTTCGAAAATCAATCCCAACATTGGCTTTCGCTCATTGCGAAAGCAATCCAAATTCAATGGTTTCTGCATCTATAGAAACAAATCCAACATTGGCTTTCACTCATTGCGAAAGCAATCCAAATTCAATGGTTTTTGCGTCTATGGAAACAAATCCAACATTGGCTTTCGCTCATTGTGAAAGCAATCTAATTTCAATGGTTTCTATATCTCCGGAAACAATTCCAACATTGGTTTCCACTCATTGCGAAAGCAAATCAAATTCTTTCTAAGCTCATATTATATTCATGAATCATCCATATTGCTAACTTCGTAATTCATCACAAATCTTAAGGTTTAAGACTTAACTTCATGATTTATGATCGATTCAAATTCGTTAATTTCCGATGACTTCAGAGATCTTTTTATGCATTGGTCTTTCGATCATTACAGAACAATTCAATTGCATCAGTCTTACATTGTCTCCAAAATTTTATCCATAACCTTCTAGCCATAGTAATCATCAAGAATTTAGAATTTCAGATTTAACTAAGTTTATTATAGGTGAGATTTCGCTTACCTGCTTCTTTGGTCTTGTGAACTCCTCCGATGGAAGACCCTATGCCTGGAATTCTTCCTGCACCATACAACTATGTTATTATCAGCATATACTTTAACGACTTTGCATACTCATTCCTTATAAAAGAATCACCTCTATTAAATTTCATCTCAAACTCATTATATTCAAACAACACATGGTAAGTGCACTAAAATACTGTTTAATGTTTCTTCCTCCACTAGAGTTATAGAAGTCGGTTCCTTTCGGTGTTTATTTCTTTAGTAAACTACGACATAATTACACAAATAGGATGAAGAGGGTCAACCTAGTTCTCTTTTGTGTTTTATCTATATTTTGAGTTCTATAACTCAAAATAGAGCAAGACTTATTCCCTGTGAAAGTTAACATAATGACACATATCTTTCATGAAGTCATTTATTCTAAGTTCTCTCAGCTATAAGCCCAAAATTTCAGGTCAAGGTTTGGTGCACATGGTGTCCAGAATTTTCCAATTTGACCTATCTTTGGTTTCCTACCAATATCTAGAGTTCTACAACTCCAATTTAGGTGATTCCAGTTCCATTGAAAAGTTAACACCCAATTCTACAACTTTCATGAGGACAATTCTCTAGATTATGCCTTTATCTAGGTCAATTCCTAGTCATAAGTTAACTAACAACACAACCTAGATTCCTAGTTTGAATGTCGAGCATATAAACCATCATTTTCATGTGTTTCTTTTTCTTTCTTCAGTCACTATTGCCTATAAAATTCCATTTCCACATCAACAATCACACATGGGATTATAATTTATTTAAAAGTTAGGCTTCATAAAAGTATGTGGAACAAAGATATCTTTCAACCAAAAATCTCTCATTTGCTCCAAATGTGGGGTGTGGTCCATGTTAAGGTTCTTTTTCAAAAAAAAGATTCTATTAGGCTCAAATTAGGATTTGCAAGGGATATATATTTTAAGAATAGTGAAGAGAATAACCAAATATGACATTTTCTCGTTTCAAGCAAGGTCAACTAAAACCGATAAATGTTGACCTTCTCTAACATAATGATTTGGACTTGTAAGAAATAATGATTCGCACGTCTATAACTATCGAATCCACTATATGTCATTATGTATACTGCTAAAACTTAGTTCCATGATGTGTGGTTTAATTTTGTATGTGAGCTCAAAGTTTATTTGGTCACCCCACATTGTTTATCATGCCATTTTAACAAGCATCAAGTCATTTTTGCAATCAAAATATTTTTAATCTTTCAGGATTGATTAACCTTAATTTTGCATGTTGGAGTTTGATCAAAATATTTTGTCAAAATAAAATGTTAAACATCTCTTAACTTCAAAACAACAAAGAGGCAAAGAAAAGACATATTTCTTTGAAAATATGATAGGGTGTGATCCCGAAACAAAAGTGTTGAATAACAAAATTTTGTAACAAAATGCGACACCCTAATTCTCCAGCAATTACTTGTGTCTTGTCATGATCTTTGTTATGCTCATGATGATACAGTAACAATATGGTTGATGAAACCATCCTTCATAAACTCAACCTGTCTCTTGCTCACCATTATCCGAACTTGATACTTGAGATTTTTTCAATTTTCAATCAAATGGCCTAGGACCCCACCATGATATTCATATCTATCTTCTGGATCATACCACTTAGGAAATGGTGGTTACATGAGATTTGATGGATTCAGGGCAACAAGTTTGGAGTCTAACAGGTATCTGGTAGACAAACTTGAGTGGCAGAGGTATGTCAATCTTTAACAAAGACATTTAAGTAGTTGATGCTACAAAAAAACTTGACTGGACCACACGACTAAGGTTTCCCATCTGAGACCGTTTTCTGGTTCATATCTTGTAATTGTTCTAGAATCCATGGTAGGACCTTTAATTGTTTCATTTTGATATGTTGTTTAATTCTTTCACCAATCCTCATGGCTTCATAGAAATGTCGAGCTAAGTTTCTCATCAAATGCTCGTAATAAAAGGATTGAAAGGTGCTAGCAAATAACATCACCATTTCTGTCTCTATCAATGGAGTTTGGACACATATTCGCCATCTTTGTGCATATGTCCTCACAGACTCTTGGTTTCCCTTTTCCATAGACATCAAGTTGGTTCTGTTCGGAGCAATTTCTAGATTGAAATTAACTGCTTCAAGAAGGGATATGTCATATCCTTCCACTTATTAATCCTGGTACTATTCAGTTCATATATCAGCTTAATACAGACCTTGTGAGACTATTTTAAAAGAAATAGATTAGCATTTTATCATGATAGATCACTTTAGCCATCTTGTTGTAGTAGACCAAATATGAGTGTTCGAGCATTCGAACTCGGTGTACTTGATGAAGTCCGGCACTCTGAACTCTTTTGGCACCACAAATGTTTTTTTGGAACCAAACAAACTCCAGCTGCTAATACAGGGTCAATCATATTATTCCTTTCAACTACTCTCAATCTCTCTTTCAGAGCAAGCCATTTATCATGGTCCATAGGATCGGTAGACCTATTGTCAGAAGGTCATTCTGCTGTAAAATCCATAGCGACCTGAGCTTGAGGTGGTTTGATGGAGAGAAAATGGACAAAATATACTGCCCAGTTACTGAGTCTGCCCTTAAGTTCTGAGATGTGTGAGGGATGTGGGCTGACGGTACTTCCACAGGAGGTTGTGCAAACATTCCCTTTCCATTCTTGAAACTCAATGCTTGTTCGAGTAGATTTATGAGTCTGGCTACTTCACCTTTGATGCTCTCAATTTTCTTTTGATAATGAGCCTCTATTTAAGCTCTTTCTTAGTTTTCCATGTTTTCTCTCAATCAGGTGTAGTAGACCTTAGATAAGGAACCTATGTTTCAACCTTCCAATGATATATGCATGTAAGGATACATGTATGTCAAATGTATGAGCATGTTTTATATGATGAATGTCATAACCTATTTTTAGGTTATTCCCCAAATTCATCTTATTTCTTTTCAAAATAAAAAAAATATTAAAAAATATAATAAAAATAAAAGCAAGAAGGCTGGCGCTTTAGAAAAATCAAACTGTAATTTTAAACAAAATCGGGAGCTTAATTGTACCTCATTTTACCCAAAAATAGAGAGGTAATGCAAATTCAAAGTCAAATTAAATGATTATTGGACGAATCTACTTAAAAATTAAGCCTCGTGACATAATTAAATTTTAATAAGCCAATTTAATTTAGTCATAGGCCAATCTAAAGTTTAATTATATTTAAGAACTACTTTAGGTTCAATTGAAAGATTTAATTAAGTGCAAGGACTTAATTATACTTTAAATGAGTTAAAATAATTTTATTAGGGGTTTAATTGGTGAGAAATTAAGTTTGAGAGCCCTATTTAGGCTTGAACCAACGGTTGGAATCCTCCTAGGTCGAACCAAGGGCTAGGATTTGGCACCAGTTGAGACCAAACATCCCTCTTCCAACCCCTATAAATAGATGAGGATGTCATGTCCTAAAGGAGGAGATTTTGAAGTCCAAATTTGAGACAAAATCAACCCCCCTCATTTCCTTTCTGCCACCATGAACTTTCTCTCCTTTTTCTCTCTCCACTATGGCCTTCATCCACCACCAACCTTTCCCTCCATCTGTGCCATCACACTTTCCCCCTCTCCATTGATTGTTTCTCCTTCTTCCTCTATAGCGGTAGCAGCTCCTCCACTATGAGCTCCCACTTCTCTCTTTCCCTCCTCGTGCAACTGATGCTAGTGTCTCTACCCATCGTCCTTTCTACCAACTCCATGACCAGGTCACCAGCAGCTCCCCACGCCAGGGTGTTGGAGGGGGGCCCCTAGTCGGGACTGGACCTATTCCAGCTCAGCTCAAGTGGGCCGACATCGACCCAACGCCTCTTTTGTGCTGATCTCGTTCCACCCAAGCTAGGCTTGACCCATATAGTTGGGTCGGCCCAACCCAATATATTTAATAATAATAATAATATAATAATAATAATATA
>Ga0325405_1000552_pt1 | contig 36472 bp, 25 predicted proteins | sample PopdelMetagenome_21_FD_205663 | JGI IMG/M metagenome (GOLD analysis project Ga0325405, IMG submission 205663) | Populus deltoides microbial communities from Bellville, Georgia, United States - Xylem-Control-R2 | ecosystem: Host-associated > Plants > Phyllosphere > Stem > Wood/Secondary xylem... | reverse complement strand
ATAATTAATTTGATATTCATATAATTTTTAAAAACTTTAAGATTAATTATATATTTATTTCAAGTCGGTTTTAAATTGAGTAAACTAGTTTTTATATTCAACCCGGACCCTTAATTTTTTGCCTTTAAATTTTACTTGAACATGATCGAGTCTAAAAAATTTCTCCCTTTTCGAGCCGGCTCGAATCAAATTACAATAGGTTGTAGTGAAATTTTCATCCTCAGCTATCAACTCATGTATACCATACACCTAACCATCTGCCTTACAATTCTAGATTCAGGCCGATATAAAAAACGGCAAATAATAACTGTAAAAGATTATTTGGTAGTACTGTTCCGGTTATAATCACTTGAAACATTGTCATCCTTCATGGAGGAGGATGACAATGCTACAAGTGATTTGGGGATGACTTGATGACTTTAAAAAAGATGGTCGAATGGGTTTTTGAGTCTTCTTCTTCTTCCTCCTCCTTTTCTTCTCTTCTCTTTTTTTTTGTTCTTTTGGATCTCTTCTTATTTAGTTCATAGAGTCTTTGGAGAAGGAAATGATGTGATCAGTGGAATTGTTTTTTAGCGGAGAAGTCTGGGAGGGAAATCTGAATCATGCATGTACAGGTCAAGTGATACATATAACGTGTTAGTTTGAGAGACCAAAATCATAAAATTGAAAGGTTATGGGTCTAGTCGGGTTTGATCAAAAGATTATGGGATCATTTAACCAATTAGCCATGAGAATGCGACGGCATGCAGATGAGAATTGTAGGATTTTAAGGCATGAATAAAAATGACGAACAAGAAGGTATAATGAGTTTCTTTTAACTATTTTTAGACCCCATATACACAGAAGGTAACGAGGCTGGGATGAAGCTCTACAGAAAAGTAAATTTATCCAAGGTTGAGACGGGCCAGAAAGTATGAAAATGTTCACTTTAAGCGACGAGAATAAACTTGAAGCGATCCTCTCTGTATACTAGTGGGCGGAGATGTTAATCATCATTTTCTTTATTCCGAGTATGATAATGTTCACTTTAAGCATTCCGAGAAGAATATTTCCTCATCAACCTCATTGCTAACATAGTGGATGAGGCTACTGCAGTACTGTCACGCATTGGGAAATATTGCACTTCATTTATGTAGAGAGTGTAGAATATTGCATTTGATGGAGATTTGTCACTTGTCAGCTTAGCCCCAGTTGGATATATATTAACAACTAGAAACAACAGATTTATTTGATACAACATAACTTTGCATGCCAAACAAATTCAAGAGCTTAAACAAGAAAGAAAGAAAAAATCCAAGCTCGCACCACCCAAGATGGCTCTGCGAAAGTACACGGGCTCAGTGTTCATGGTCCGAATGCTTCACAACCGTAATAGGGCAGGATCCATTATTCACTGCATATTTGCTCACACTACCCAAGATGGCTCTGCAAGAATACAGAAAAACAATTCCATGTCCAGATTAGGTCATGCGGTGTAGCCAAGGGGCCTCAATTATTGTACAGAAGAACTTAACAACGTTTGTTGCTACAGGTGAACACGCAATAAATATCTCCATATCTTTCTATGCCAGTCCCATTAGAGGTCTCACGGCAAGCAAGAAAAAAAAAAGGAAACAACAACACCCACTATCGTCTCTGCTGCCATCTCTCTCCGACTCACTCTCTGCTTATCAGCTTTTGTTATTTCTTTGTTCTTTTCTTCTCTCTCTTCTAACCTCTTAAGTTGCAGTTCTATGATACTTTAAAGACCACGAAATAATAATTTAAGTAAAAATGAGGCATCCATCTACCTATGGTACATACTAGACCCTGAAGCACTATTTGATTGGGTTTTTTTTTTTAAGAGAAACATTTTTGTTTAAAAAAAATACTGAAATGCACTTCAAAATACAATATCAAATATTTATTAAGGTTTTATTTGACATTCTAGTTTAATTTGTATTTTAAAAAATAATTTTTTTAGTGTTTTAGTATAGTTTTGATGGATGTTAAAAATAAATTTAGAAAAAATAAAAAAAATATTTTAATATATTTTAAAATAAAAAAATATTTTATCATCACCTATGATGCATCACAGTATATCACAAATATTAAAAAAAAACATAAAAAACAAAACACACGTCGTTATAAAAAACTACAACCTTTTCACATGTTAGAAAGAGGTGTTGAATAAAACCTCATCCCAAGATATTCAATTGTTCTCTCTCGGTAATAACCCCTACACGCCATTCATCAAGTCTCTCTCGGTGACAAACGAATATAGAAAGGCGGTGGACTAAAGCAGATGGTGGGTATTTTAGTCATTTTAAGTAGCAAAAAATCCATAATGGTGTGTGCCCATAAACTAGGGTCCTGTGCTAATAGTCATTCCCTATTATTATGTTTTATAATTAACTCTTCCTTTCACCCCTGGTCGGCAAATAAACAAATCAGCTGGCAAAGTGCCTACTTTACATTCAGGGGAAGCGCGTCGCCTTCACGCTCCTCGAGAATCGCAAATGCTGCCGGGGAGCAGCCGCTGTTGAGGCTCTAATTCACCAGTCTATTTGATTATTGCTTTTTTAAAATGATTATTTTTATAAATATATTAAAATAATATATATTTTTTATTTTTTTTAAAAATTATTTTATACATTAATACATCATTTAAGAATTAAAAAATAATAATTTAAAGAAAAAAAATTATTATTTTTTCAAAAATCACTTTACCATAAAAAAAACAACAATAAATAGCCCTATAACATTATTATCACTATATATTCCCGCATCAAAATTAAAATCCACTAAACTTATTTTATATCTCATTAAATTTTTTATTTATTTTTGTGTTTTAAAAATATTTAAAAAAATTAATTTTTTTATTTTAAATTAATAGTTTTTTAGTGTATTTAAATTATTTTTATACATTAATATCAAAAATAATTTTAAAAAAATAAAAAAATTATTTTAAAATAAAAATCACTTTAAAAATCAATCAGAATCCCTGACATTTTCTTCCGCTCATGGTTACGGGTTATCATTATTCGTAATGAAGAACAAAAGTAGGTGCAGAAAATAAGGCTCCAACATGGGAGAGACAAAGGGCCAAAATTGAAAACAAAAGAACCAAACGTAACAGAGGATTTCAACGATAACTTCACTTCATTTTCTTAGACAATAGATAGATGCCAAGTCGTCCTGGTGCCTTTATGCTCCTCCAGTTGGTCAAACAGCCCATTATAATAAGATTCGTTCAAATTCACCTCCTCACTTCTTAAACAGTCTGGCAACCTCTTTCTCAGTGGAATCATAGTTGGTTAGAATGTTTCTTTGTTGAAGTAACTTCACATCTTTGTCACTGCCAAATAGGGTTTTCATGAAAAAAACGTAGGAGGGGATGTTTGCACAGTATCACTTGAAAAATGCTCCAGTGCAATGAGATTCCTGAAGAGACTTTCTGGGTATTAATTAATGTATTATCACAGGTGGGATTTCAAGGACTCCGCTGACAAACTTTATGTCCAATAAGTTTTCTGCTCTGGCCCCCTTGATCCCAATTCCTGCAGCTTGGAGTTCTGTTGCGCAACGTAAATGTTTCTGATTTGACTGGTTAATTAGTGGAGTATTTGGTTGCATGCCTGGTTAAATTTCTGCTGATGGATTCGTGGATCTCCTGGAATCATGTACTTGAACTAACGGAAGGCGAGCTCGGTGAGGAAATGAGTGCATTGTTTAGGAATTTGAACCACTTCAAATAGTCTTTGAAGAATGAACAAGGGAATTTGGTTTTCGAATAACATCCTGTTGGATCTCAAATCGAAGAGCATTCCAGGAGTGGTGGATACAGGATCATTGCGGCGTCTTAAACTCATTGCAGAGTACTTGAGGAACATTTCAAAGATGAATTAAACAGCCATCGACTAAAATCATTTGCAGGAATTCATCATTTGCGAAGCTGCTCTCTTCTTCATAGCATGCACGTGCTCTATGTTCCACCTCCTTAAGGGCCGTAAGACAATCATCCAGGGATGCTTCCAGGTTTGGCCTTCGGTTGAGGAGTGCGTAGCGCCACTTGTGCTGTTCCATGGCGGTATGTACCAATTGAAACTTTGTCAGGGATGTATGCCTTCTCGTTTGCATTGCGAAGGCTTTCCTTGACCCTGCAGATGGTGCGAAGAAGAAATGGTTTCCATTTTGCTTCTGATTGAAGTTACAAGATTGTCGCCATACCTGATGTCAATTGAAATATGGTCTTTTTCGTTTGGCATCTGCCATGCAGGTGAATTGGAAATTTCCATAATCAAATTAATTAATGAACTCTAAGCAACCTGCATTAGCAGCTCTGTGAAAATGCTGAACCAGTGCTGTCTCGTCTACAACTAATGAGATTATCGGTCTCTTGACAAGTAGCAGGAATTTTTGTTCTTCATGTAACATTGGCTAATCACATTAGATGGAAAAGATACTCAAAAAGAGATCTGGATCTTAGAAACAATATCTAGGTTTTCAAGTTCTGGCTTTCTTCTAAAATAAAGTTTGCTTGTTTATTCCTACTGCTTTGGCATCCGGTAATGACTGAGCAAACACCCTAAGATCGCAAGGTCAGCTTCTTCAAAAGAGTCGGGAGTTCTTTGAGAAACTCCACAGCAAGGTGCATGCCCTAATACATACGTACGTATATATGTAAAAGAATCCAAGATGAGTTGGTGAACGAAAGGAATAGATTATTGGGGTTGCCTTCCAAATTGAAAGGCATCCTGGAAACTGTTGCCGAAAGCGTATAGCTTTATTCAAAGTAAAGGTTAACCTGATTACTTGGGAGCAAAATCAAGAATCTAGTAGCAGTACATTGCAGAAACTTGTCCAAAAGAAACGTGAGTTCCGTGGCCATTAATTCAGATACAAGAAATGAAAAACTGAACAGAATAAATTAAAAAGAAAAACTAAAGAGCTCAGAAGCACTCGCTTTCATCCCAAGAGGATCAGGCGAAAGTTATAGACCCTGTCATCACGTTGAGTTCAAATTTCTTCACAGCTGATCAGAAGGGATGCACCAGCCGGGAATTGATCCCGGCTCTGTATCTACTATCTACCACTAGACCACAGGTTCTTCTTAAGATGTTGTATTTCATCCCTGAAAATTATTATATATTGAAACCATTTCGGTACGTAATCGATTAGCAATTAATAGATTGTTCGGGACAGTAGAAATTGTTGTGTTCTTAAAGTGTTTTTCTATTTAAAAATATTTTTAAAAAAATTATTTGATTTAAAAATATTAATTTAAAATAAAAAAATAAAATTTTAAAAAACTTGGAATTAAAACATTATCCCAACAGACAAGTAGTTGGATCTAATAAATGTCAAAACCCCAACAGCTCCGCAAGAATCCATTATTCTAATAGTTGGATCTAATAAATTTCATATAATTAATAGATAACCACATATTCAATGCATGCAATTTGCAAAATAAAATAAAATTAATCGAGTTTCTATACTTTAATCAATTGAGTAGAATTGTAAAAAAAAAAAAAAATCATAACAAGCACCTAAATTTTGGAATTCATTTTTTACTTTGAACACATCGCATGATTTTAATACCAAGAAATAGATCATTATGCAAATCCCACGCACCTTGCAAAGGAGAATTCTACGCTGGTCGAAACCTGCAATTCAACATTATCAAAGGTTTTGTTTGGATTATAATATAGAGTTGCTGTTATTTAAGATGTTTTTAATAATATTTTTTATTTTTTAAAATAATTTGAAAACATTAAAATAAATAATTTTAAATAAAAAATAAAAATTAATTTTTTAAAAAACATTTTCAAAATATAAAAACAAATAATCGTTGTACATGTCCAAGAAAACAATTTATACATAATCATTAAAAAAAAAATCATAGGTATTACATGTTTGAGGAGTTATGTAGAAATAATAAATAACACTGCAACAAAAAGAAGATTACCCCTACCCCCCCTCTAAATTACAACTCCAGAAAGCAAGTAAAGGAATCTAAATTCCAAAGCTTTCAACGAAGTGAGTAGAATACTGTATTTTAGCGCTTTTTTTTTTCCCCTTAAGTTTTTGTTTGTTTGGTTGTTTTATTTCATTTTAATTTGGATTATAATTCCCCAATAACTGCGGCCATTCTCCAAAAAACCAAAAACACTCTCTTGTAGCACAGCAGCAGCACTTGACAAAAAAACAAAGCATTTTGGATTCAAAATTCGATTCTTCGTCAACTAGATCTATAGATAAAAAATAAAAAACCCTAGAAGAGAGAGCTTCAACTTCTAGAAACACGAAATGGCGTTTTGGTGGCCATTGATAGTTGCTGCATCCGCTTACGCGATCTGCCGTTTCTTGTTAATGCTCATTCCTTTCAATGTGCCTTCAATCGACGTCGATGCCTCTGACGGTTGCTAATTTACGCTTGCTTACGTATCATTGATTGTGTCTCTGTTTATGATAGTCAGTTTATTAATTGTTTATTTTCTGCTGTCTGTCTGTTAAAATCTGCGGCAGTCACGGAGGGCAATCAAACGCAAGAGAACAGCTTCATCTATGTCAGTTTCTTTTTTCATTTTGAATCTTTTATTTTATCTATCTTTTGCATTTATGTGGAAATCAAAATGGCTTTTTAATTAATTAATTATTCATTTATTTGTGCATGGAATCTAATGTATGGACTGCGATATTTCAATTTTTACTAATGCTTGCAATGTTTATATTTCTTTTTCATTTTGAATAGTTTCATTTCTTCAATTGGATTTAATTTATTGAGTTTTGATCCAGATTCCTCCGAGAGGAAGGGCACAGCAGTCGGATAAAAAGGTTCAGTGTTATGAGCCTGCGACGATGAAATACTTGGGATACTTCCATGCATTGTCGCCTGCTGAGGTTAGAGAAGATATACACATGCTCATTATACATGCATCTAGGTATGTATGATCTTGTGAAATTTGTGGCTAAAAATACTGTTGAAATGTATGGCTGCAGGTCCATGACCGAGTGGCACAGGCGAGGAAGGCTCAGAAAATATGGGCAGAAAGCAGCTTCAAGCAAAGACGACAGTTTCTGCGGATTCTTCTCAAGTACATTATTGAACATCAAGAGCTTATATGCGAGTAAGGATGGTGGAGTCACCATTTTTATTAAACCATTATTAATGATCTTAATCATTAGCAGTTTGACACCAAAGTGACATTTATTGACATTAAAATACCAGACAAGCATTTAAATGTTGCTATGCTCAAGGTCCCAGGGACCTTGGTTTGAAACAACCCATTTCTTAGTTATTTTCTTCACTGGGAGGCTGATTGGGTTGGGGATGCAAGGTGTTCTGTGTACATGAATTCTCTGTTTTGCATCTAATTTAGTGCTGCTCTGTTAGTTAAGGATTGGTCATGTGCTATTTTGATCAGAGTATCTTCACGTGATACTGGAAAGACAATGGTAGATGCTTCTTTAGGAGAAATAATGACAACATGTGAGAAGATCACTTGGCTTCTTTCAGAGGGTGAGAAGTGGCTAAAGCCTGAATACCGGTACCTATTACCTTCTTTTTTTCTTTTCTTTTCTTTTGTTTTTTTATGTACTTCTTATCATTTTTGAATTTATTTTTTATAATCTCTCTTTATTGCATAAGAAGACATGATGGCTCCTTAGAGATTTGTTTAAAAATTTATTTGCCACACTGCATTTCTGATGATTTCTTATTTAAATGGTTGGCACATATTATCTGACAGAAACATGTGACTTACAAACTTGTCGTGGCTTGAACCAAATTTTTACCAACTTTATTTGTAAACTGTCTGGATTACTGACATTGGTTACCTTAAGTACTACACACCTTTGCCCTCTTAATCTTGTAATCTTTGTAGATGTTCTGGGAGAGCAATGTTTTACAAAAAATCTAGGGTTGAGTTTCACCCTCTTGGTGTTATCGGTGCCATAGTTTCATGGAACTATCCCTTCCATAATATCTTCAATCCAATGCTGGCGGCAGTCTTTTCAGGGAATAGCATTGTGATCAAGGTACTTCATGCTGCAATGACTAAGTTATTTGGATTTGCATTTAGTGCTTTTGTTACCTATTGATGCACCTGCATCTGTAATGTCATTTATCGCATTTTGATATTGGGATGTCATTGTTGAATGCTCTGTATCCATATCACTTGTTGTTACATGTGCCCATATATTTAACCTGAGAGGTTTTCTGGGCTTTTAGTAACCACTGAGCTGACAGAGAACTATATGCTTGCAATTGTAGGTTTCAGAAAATGCAAGCTGGTCTGGATTGTTCTATTTCAGAATAATCCAAGCAGCTCTTGCTGCTGTGGGAGCTCCTGAAAATCTGGTTGATGTAATCACAGGGTATTCATTTCTGTTTAGATGTTTGCACTAAAATATGTGTATACTTTTATTTGCCAATGATCAAAGCTGTCTTGATAGGTTTGCTGAAACAGGAGAAGCACTAGTGTCATCAGTTGATAAAATCATATTTGTTGGATCACCTGGTGTGGGTAAGATGGTATGATTTTCTTGGCTAACTGAATGGATTTTCTTTGGTTTTCATTTACTTCTATTGTAGCACTTCACTTCATCGTATTTGATCCATACTTGATGGAATATTGGCAGATGCAGTAAGCTCTTTTCTTTTCCTTTTTGTTTTGCTGATAATTTATTCCCAACAGCTGTTTAATTTAGTAGTTTTTGCACATTTTGTGCCTTTTTTAATCATATTTCTGCACATGCCCTGCCATGTATTATTTGTTCTAGGTAAAAAGTGAAGTAAAGCCACAACTGTGCTGCATACGTTTTTTTCATTGCTTATAAACTGAAAGGTTTACTTTATTGCAGATAATGAGAAATGCTTCTGACACACTTATACCGGTAACACTTGAGCTTGGTGGAAAAGATCCATTTATTGTGTGTGAAGATGCAGATGTCTCTCATGTACGAATCCTTTGTACCTGTTCTGATTTCTGATGCATAGTATGCCTGAAAAATTCCTTGGCACCTACTCAATGTTCCACTTAATGTAGGTTGCACAAATTGCTGTCAGGGCTGTTCTTCAATCAAGTGGGCAGAATTGTGCTGGGGCTGAGAGGTTCTATGTTCATAGGGACATCTATTCTTCATTTGTCAGTGAAGTAACTAAAATTGTTAAATCTGTTTCAGTTGTAAGTATGTCTGTTCTGACTTGCTTTATGCATAGGTATCTATTTTCATGATATTTGCAATTTTCTCCCTAGATTTTACCCACTGATCATTTGACTGCTGTATCCATAAAGAAAACAAGGACTATATTCTTGTGTTCGATCATGTATATCTTCTTGTATCTTTGTATTTGTTGTAATTTTATTAGCAAGATTATTAAGATTTTACTCATTTAAGAACAAACTCTCTACCCGAGGATTAAAGTCATTTTTTGCTGCTTTTCTGCTACTTGTTTGCAGGGACCACCCCTTGCTGGTAGGTATGATATGGGGGCAATATGCTTGCAAGAGCATTCTGATAAGCTCCAAATCCTCGTAAATGATGCCTTAGAGAAAGGAGCAGAAATTGTTGTTCGTGGAAGTTTTGGCCATCTGGGTGAAGGTGCAGTTGATCAGTTCTACCCTCCCACCGTGCTTGTAAATGTTGACCACACAATGAAACTGATGCAAGAAGAGGTAGCAGGACTCTTTTTTCACTCAATTTCACTTTGGACATAATTTTTTAACGTGGAAGGAAAATTTTGTGTTAAGAGGATTTTTTGAGAATCATAAATGACATGATTTTATTGATTTCCTATCTGCATTAGCAATAGATTTGCTTTCTGCTTGACTTCAATTCCTGTGAGTATGTTATGACATCTTTTAGAAAACATGGATCAGATTCAGTAGCATTGTATGTGGAGCATGTATGTTATGTGTGTTGGTTAAACATTCACGGCTTCCTGTTTCTATTCATTGAATGCCTTCATAATCCATGAAAACTTGAATGACATGCAGACTTTTGGACCAATTATGCCGATAATGAAATTTAGTACTGATGAAGAGGCTGTCAAACTTGCAAATGACTCAAGATATGGGCTTGGCTGCGCTGTTTTTTCGGGTAGTCAGCGCCGAGCTAGAGAGATTGCTTCTCAGATACATTGTGGAGTTGCTGCAGTTAATGACTTTGCATCAAATTACATGTGTCAGGTATTTCTATTTCAAGTGCTATGTGTATGATTCTGCATTTTGCATCCAGTAAAATCCAGTGGATGTAAACTTTTTTTCTTTCTTAAATTTTGATGGAAAAACTCATACTTGAAGGTGACTGGGTGAGAAGTTGCCTCGTAGCTCACCTAGTTTTCCTAACCCAACGCTGCCATTGGATAAGTTATTCACTGAACAGACATAAAATGAAGCAATAATATTTGTTTGTGATGCATTTTCTGCTTTTACATGAAGTCAGAGAAAATAATATATTTTGTTTTGAAACTGAAGCATGGCTTTATGGTTTTACTACCGTTTATATTCTCTCTAGTAACTAATAAATTGAGCAGTTGATCCTTTCATATCTGTTTGTAATCTTTCTTCAATCTTAGTTCTAACTGATGCCTTTTGATGTTCTCAGTCCCTGCCATTTGGTGGTGTGAAGCACAGTGGATTTGGCAGATTTGCTGGTGTGGAAGGATTGCGGGCTTGCTGTCTTGTGAAATCAGTTGTGGAAGATAGGTTGTGGCCGTACATTAAAACCAGGATACCAAAGCCTATCCAGGTTGGCTTTAGAAACTCTACATTTTTCTCTTTTGGTTCTGTTTTGTTTCTTGAACTAAGGGGAAGAAAGCATTAAGTTGCGCAATCATAATTTGCTGCCATTACTCATACTGACTCTTGCCTATAATAAATAGTATCCTGTTGGGGAGAACGGCTTTGAGTTCCAGCAGTCTCTTGTAGAAGCACTCTATGGCTTGAACATACGGGATAAGCTGCGAGCGGGGGTCAATGTTTTGAAGATCATGTCAGAACACAACTCCAGCAACAGTAAGAGTAGAAATGAGTAAGGGTGATCCTTGAAGAATGGGGACTTGTTCATCTGTTTCACCAACACGGATGATCTTTTGTGAACTTGACTTCCCATTGTTCATAATTGCAAGTATCAAGAATCCTTAATCCAGAACTTCTATTTGATTTGGAAATCAAAATGCAGTTCCATCTCATTTTCATGAAGAAACTCGTTGCTTTGTTATGCTAAACTTTGTTAACAAGAGAAAGCAGAAGAATTCTGATTCAGATCGACTCACGTAACTCGTAGTTTGTTTATACTGACAAATACCAGCTCTTTCGATTCCCTTTTTTTCCCTTAGAAAGCAAGGAGACATGTTTCATAAACAATCCTGATTGGTGCCTTTTATGCTGCTCTGATAGGGAAACAGTATTACGAGTTGCTTCTGCTGTCGGTAGTGTTCCTTTCCTGTTTGAATCGTGGATTGGGAGATTTTGTAAATTAGGTCTCAATTAAGGAACAGGCTGGATGTCAGCATTTCTGAAGTCAAAGTCCAGTCAATTTGCGTCCTTAACATAAATAACGTTGTTTTTTAATTTTATTTTAAAATAATACTTTTTTTAAAAAAATCAATTTTAATATTAACATATTAAAATAATCTTAAAATATCAAAATATAATAATTTAAAATATAAAAATAAACATTTTTTTTTTTATAAAAACAAACAGTTTATTAATAACACCAGCGTCGATGATGATGGAACAGCCTCGCTCAGCATCCGTTTTAAAGCACGGCTTCTTTCCCGCCTTTCGTCGAAAGTAGACACGTGGAAGTAGATCCTTTGGCAGCAGAAATGATGCTCTCAAAAATAAAATAATGAATTATTAGGAAAGAACAACGAATTTACCGCCCTTCCACACCTGGCTCGCAACAATGACATGATTGCCTTGATATCCCGTTCAAGGTTCCCTGGGAAATATTGAATGCTGAGTGATTCTTGCTGTATTTCCTGGAAATTTTAAGGCGGCAAATTGTTTTCTTGTTTCTGTCCAAAACTATTCACACCTTAATGCACGAGTGATCTCCCACCGAATTGCATCAGCGTCCTGGGTTATACCCTGTCTACAGATTCCATAACCCTGCCTCTGGCAATTCACTAATGCAACTATGAAACTCTCATTCTCGGGTGATGAAGGATACATAAATTGTTCATCCTGTAATAAGTACAAAGAATCAAGAATGAAGTGAGGAACTAGAACTTTCCCGGAAAGAAGAATTGTAGTCAGCCTGCAAGAGATTCTTCGTGACTAGATTTTGAGGTGGTCGCTATGCTTACAATTACTTTCAGTGCGTCAGACTGTCATCTCCTGAGCGAATTTTTAAGCGTCTTGGGAAAAGGGAAGATTTGTGCAGCTGAAAAACCAAGGAAACTGCAGGAGCCGTTCCATGCTCAAAGAGCCATGGAAAATGGATGTCTAATACCACCCTTGGAACAGCAAATTAGACAACCATGAATTGGAGCAAATTGATTGGCAGTTTTTTTTTTTAATATTTATCGATGTTCAAAGTAGCACCATTCTCAATCTATGCATACATGAGTGGATGTAAATGGGCATACCTAATATGTGTACTTACAAATGACATTGTGTTGATATCATCAAAAGTTCATGGAACATTAAGTAAAAAACGAAATAGAAGGTTGTGTTGTGTAAAATAAATCATTGAGCTTAGTCCTTATCTCAGGGATCATAGAATTCACCAGGGGATATCTGCAGCAACTCTCTGGCAGTTTGACCGACAAACCAAGCTAAACATTTTTCCAGTCTCGTCTGCAAGAGTGATTTTTAGGTGGAATATGCGCGCAACTTCAGCATCACAATTAGAGGCTGCATTCGACCTCCCCACTAGGAATCTTGTTAACATGTCCACAATGAGAGCGTGAAAATCTTGTGTTCGCATGACATTGATCAACTTGGTCAAGCTGAAATCGACAGATCCATTAACATGTTTATTGAAAAATAAGTAAAAGGATTATTAGCACAAGAAAGCATAAGCACTGCCCATTCATTCAATTTGTATTGCTAATGACCGCATAAAATTTGAAATAGGGTTAGGAGATGCTCTGTCACTAAAATGCATGCCATTACCATTTTACCACCATGACATTTTGCTTCTTGTACCCCTTCCACATTTGAGCTAGCAATTTATAGTACGATGCGATCATATCTGGGAAATCAAAGTCATGCAAACTGACTATCTTTCTTACTTTTAAGAGAAAACGTAGATTGACTCAATCATCCAGAATCATGCAAATGATTGCTTCTTGTACCCCTTCCACGTTTTAGCAAGCAATTTATAGTGCGTTGCGGTCATATCTAGGAAATCAAAGTCATGCAAACTATCTTTTTTACTTCTAAGAGAAAACATAGATTGACTCAAATCATTCATAGAAAAGACATCGGAAAGCATATAGAAATGAAAGTAAAAAGGATTCATTCAAAAATAGCCGATCCAAGCCTGTAAAGTAAGAACCTACACGAGTCAACTGGCTTCACTGGATAGATCAGAGAGGCAAGATAACTTGTGAAGACAAGATGAGGTCAGCAATGCAGGTAAGAAACTAAGGTTTATGAAGAAAGCCCTTGCTGCATTCTCATTCCATGTTGCTTCAAGGCTGCAAGTGAAGTAAACAATCGTTAAAAGAGATTCTTGAAAGACAATACACACAAGAATGGAATAGAAACCACAGAAACCCATCCACCTAATACACATCTGCTAATCAGTTTCAACTGAAACTAACGAAGATAAGTGACTATATTTTGAACACTCACCTACGACGTAGATAAAGGTCGATAGTGTTCGAGCTCCAAAAATCACCCAAAGCAAGCATACGAATCAACTAATAACCAAACACGCAACGTTTTAATTTTATATCACTATCAGGTATAACAAAAGCATCGACAATAACAGCTTCCAAGACACTATTTAAAGACAAGAAATTCTTCTCATAAACAGAATCAATAGTCGCAGTTTTTGCTAACTTATTTCCCCCGTGTTTCCTTTTCAACCGATTCATAATTTCCTGTCTATTCTTCGACAATCCACTTCTTCTTTGCTCGCTTCCACGCCTTCAAAACAGATCAATCACTCTATAATGATTAATGAACTCTTAAATAACAAAAACTAGCAACGATATAATAATTTATTAAAAGAAACCCTGATAATTTACTCAGATCCGTTTCCATTCGGATCGTAAATTTCTTCGTCTTCAACGGAAGATAAAACGGACCTGGCGTGATCGATGAATGCAAGAAACCGACCTTCTTGATTGTCTATGTCCATTAGTGAGTCTTCTCTTGAGTTATTGAATTGACTCGTGTTTAACTCGTTGATTTGCGATTTCAAAAACCAGTGAAGGGTTCTTAACTTCTAGCGTTTTGGCGCGGGAATATTTTTAATGGGAGAAGAGTGAAGGTTTAGTTTTGGGCCCAGCACGTTTATTTATATGTCCAAAGGGAGTAGTTATTTCCAAGAATAACCTCCGAGACCTATACTTTATAATACATAAAAAGCTCAATGAGGGTGAAAAGAAGAAATTTCTTGTTTTGATGTATTGGTTTGGAATCGGATATGGATGGTTTACTTAAAAGACATCGTAATCATCCAAAGAATAACAATAATAATAATAATAATATTAAAAGTAAAAAATCGTAACCATCCAAAGAATAATAATATTATTAATAATAAAAAATTTTAGTATGAAAATAATCTCATGAATTTTCAATTTCTTGTTCATTTTGATTTGATTTTTTTGGGTCCAAGGGATGTTTCTCATAACTTCTCCTTCCAAAATATTAAATTAAAATATAACTAAACGCAAGTCATAAACACACTCGTGAAATAAAGCTCCCGTGTTGACGACTGTTATTCGTGTTAACTTCGCGTACTGTAGCCTAACCGTTTTATGGGTCACGAAAAGAGACGGAGGTTCAAGAGACTAGAGCGTTTTACGATTTTTCTGAATTGCCAAAGGCATCTGTTCTATCTCAGGTTTGAAACCACAAATGTGTTTAAATTTCTAAGGGAGATGGGAGGATGCATGGTTTAAAACGCTACAAATGTTTTAAATGTCAAGCATGACCGAAGACGAAATGCTTGAAATCCGTCTAAAATACATCATGGCTGAAGCCTGAAAGTGACTGCATTGTATCCGATCATAGACAACATGATGACAAGAAGGATGCCATCTCATAGACGATGAAATGGCATTTTCATGGTTGATATACAAACAACAGCAGTCAAGTACAAACTGTCGGTAACAATAACAGGACCAGATGTGATACATGACATGTTTGTTATACATAGAATCAACAGAACGTGTTTTCTCCTGTCCAAATATTAGCCCTTTAAAACCCAAAACAAGTCGGGTCAATTTAACACCCCTCCAAAAAAAATTCTAAATTAGAGAAAGATGTCTGCATGGGGACAGTTGAAACAGAAGCATGAAGAGATGATGTAGCACCCAGAAACCTTGACAGAAATGACCTAGTAAGCAGCATCTCTGAAGGAAGCCACAGCACTTGCGAAAACCATTTAATAGCACTTAAATTTCACGTTTCAGTGTCACGCCATTGATCCCTACTGGAGACTTCGGGCGATAATGTTCATCTGTGTCCACCTCTTCAATTTCCTGATGGAACATTGCAGATAAATGGTTAATCCAGTATGATACAGATGGAAGGAAGAGGAGCAAATAGATCATGAAGCAAATGCTTTGTACCTGCACCACATCCTCACCCTTTACAGCCCGTCCAAACACCAAAATCTTGTCATTTAAATCTGGAATGGGTGCAGTTGTAATGAACAGCTCAAATCCTGTGCTGTCTCTAGTTTTTGAGGTTCCAATCATAAAAGCCTCGTGCTTTGGGCTGATTATCACAATTAGATATTATCATTGCGGAAACAAGGAGCCAAATTCCATAAAATGCTAGTCATAAAATTTCAAGGCAAAAAACCTTGTAGCAAGCCTACTGTGGAGCTTTCCTTTTGTGGTCCAATCTTCAGCAGCTCCAAGCCCTTGGGAATGCCCTGCTTGAATTACATAATGCTTGATCACGTGATGAAAAGGAATCCCTTTGAAGTACCCCTTTTGACTGCAAAACCAAATTTGAAGATTTAAGAGTAAAACAAAGCTAATGAATATAGAACTAAATAAAAATGAAGAAAAGAAGAGGATCATAATAACTACATTACCAAATCAGAAACTGAGCAAATAATTGGTCTACTGCTATTAGACAAAATCACAAAAAAAAAAAAAAAACTAAAGCAAATAGAATGGATCTTCTAAGCAACTGTCCTTTTAAAATTAAAAAAACAGCCAAATAGATTCAATGCATTCTTGTTATTGCATGTGAACCATGTTTCAGTTTAACAAAACAGTAGATGTAGATCAAAGAATCCCAACATATGTTGTTGCTTACCACAAGTCAAGGAATTTGTCCACAATCATTGGAGAACCATCTTTGTACAGTTCTACTGTTATATAACCTTTTGATGTATTCAGAATCTACAGATGAATGAAAGATCACGGCAAGTAAGTATAAGGGATTTCAATCACATTACAGCAATGTAAATATGGTTTTATGCAGGTGATACAAAGGATTAGTCATAGAGCCATTACGATAGAATCGAAGATGTTAAGAAAGGCTCAAGAAGTCATAAATCAGTTGCATCTCAGCAGAAACAGTCAGATAGACAATGTATGTTTTAAGACTCCAGTTAAACTTCACTAGGAGAAACTTTTCACATTCAGAGACGGGCCACTCACACCCACACATAAATGGCTCTTCTATATAGATATTTAACTTTGCTTGTCAAAGAAATACACAAATAAAATGACATCAGCACCTCAACTACAATCAACAATCACAGCATAAAAATTGTAGCAAGCTAATTCAACAACTTACAGCATAACCAGGGAGATCATACTTCTTTGAATCTGCAAATGAATCGGCAGTATCCTAAGTAACATAAAATGGAATCAACTTCAAATTTACAGATTTACTTCGACAAAATAACATAATTATGATTGTATTTATCAGAGAATCCCTGAATTGCTAGATGACTAAGAAATTACCAGACAATTTTTATAAAAAAAAATGATGAAGAAGAAATCCTATTATATACCTCAAAAGTTGACAGGCCACTTCCTGGTTGGTTCTTTGACCTGAAAATTATGGATTAAATCAAAAGAATCATTTCTCAATGAGATCCACGAGTAAATTCTCGTTAGAAAACTGATGACAGTTATCCACAAAACAACAGGTGCCATTGAGTAAGGGAGGGACAGCAAACCTTTGTGACCAATGTCTATATGTTGCAACTAAGGACAATATAATCACCAGAACAACTAAGTTACAGAGAAATATAGTAGTGGCGCTGATTCGAGCCGGCCCCTTCTTCTTTTTGCTCTGATTTAGCAATGCCTGAGGTTTTATCCTTGCCATGGAGTGTAACTTTGACTATACTTTCACAAACAAAATAAACTATGTCACAAGCAGTAACTGTAACATGCATTTACAAAGTAAAATGGAAACCATAGTAAGCATCTCTACAACACCACTTTCCTTTCTCGTCATTTAATTGATTAAATATATCAATTTGCATTTACACCCATCAAAAATCACTTCAATGGCAAGAACAGGTACTTCAATAAACTAAACCCGGTCGTAAAATGACTGAACAGCTAACTTTACCATATATATCTTCTATAAGTTTTTCGTGTTTATCTAAAATATATGTTTTCCCTACCAACAAGCCAACACATACAATTAAATAAACATCCTTTATAATAAATACCAAACTCAAATCCATTCCACGAGAGTAAATTCCAACAATCGAAGTGATCATGCACTTACCGAATGCAACATCCAATAAAAAAAAAATTGTGTCTAATTCTTGTTTTGCAAGTTCAGTTAATCAGATAAAACAGTTCACAATGGCCATTTCTCTTTTTTTGATGTTCAATAAGTGCAGAACAACAAGATTAGAAACAGCAAATTCCTCTCAAACTAACGAAAAAGGTGATTTTCAGCTCAGTGAAATAGAATTCAGAGACTAGAACTTCAGTTCAGATAGAGAATTTACCTAAAAAGTTCGGAAGAATAGAAACCCTAACATTTCAGAGACTATCAGAGCATAAAAAGTAATAATCGCACAGCACATGTAGCATGAAGACTAGCGAGGCAGTACCTTAATTTTGACAGAGTTGGTTAATTCTTAGCGCGCCCCAGCCGGTGACGTTAATGACTTTTCTACTGCTTAAGGAGATAATCGAGAACCTGCGAGATGGTAGAATTTGTATTATAATAGATTATCAGGCGATGGTAATTAATTAGTTTAGTTTCAAGCTGAGGTGGGTTCCACGTGAGCAGTAGATTCAAAAACTGACTGTGTAGTGGGAGTGGAGCAGACGGTTCTGATTGAATCAATCAAGGTGGAGCCCCGGACACGTTTGCAGTCGTGATGACATTTAGAGGTGGAGTGGAGATGATCTAGACCGTCCGGGTTGAATATCACTTGAGCCTAGCCTAAGTTTATGTGTCTATGGGTTTGTAGTTTGTACACTCTGGCCCAACTTCAAACCTCAAAGATATGGTCCTCGGATTGGAGTCTTTTTCTTAGAAAAAAACAATAGACAAACATTTATATGGTCCTTGGATTCTGTACAAAACTGATTTTTGGTCATATGACTCTCCATTACACTTATGGAGATTCTTGAATCTCCGTGCAGTTTTTTTAAAAAAATTATTTTTTGTAGTTTTAAATTTAATTTTTTTTATGATTTTAGATTGTTTTAATGTGTTAATATTAAAAATAAATTTTAAAAAATAAAAATATATATTATTTTAATATATTTTAAAAAATATATTTTGAAAAATAATTATTATTATAATCTCATACATTATCTAAATTGAGTGTTGAATTAGGAATGGTATTCTTTTTCCGGACATTATCAAAAATATCTCAGACATTATTAAAGATATGGTCCTCGGATTGGAGTTTTTTTCTTAAAAGAAAACAATAGACAAAAATTTATATGGTCCTCGGATTCTGTACAAAGCTGATTTTTGGTCATATAACTCTCCATTACACGTATGGAGATTCTTGAATCCCCGTGTAGTTTTGGAAAAAAAAATTATTTTTTGTAGTTTTAAATTTAAATTTTTTATAATTTTAGATTGTTTTAATGTATTAATATTAAAAATAAATTTTAAAAAGTAAAAATATACATTATTTTAATATATTTTAAAAAATAATTATTATCATAATCTCATACATTATCTAAATTGAGTATTGAATTAAAGATGGTATCCTTTTTCTGGTGGAGCTCAAGATATAATTCTATAAATAAAAATAATGAAAGATCTATAGCCAAAAAAATACTTTTGCTTATGTTGTTATTTTTACTTTCTCTAATTGTTTTTTTTATTTTTTAATATTAGATTGATTGAAAAATAAGTTTTATAATTTTTTATATGGGATAATTTCAATCTTATAATATTAGTCATGATTTTACCATTCTAACCTGGGTTAATATTGTTTATTTTTAAAATTAATTTTTAATTAATTAATTTTTTATAAAATTATCATAATATCGTGTATGTATTTAATGAGGAGATAATACTGACATTAACATTTGCAGCGCAGCGATGGAATCATGCAGTCTCAAGAGAGAATTGATTAGTGGCTAGAATCAGAGGATAAAATTCAGCTTGATATAGTATGATACTTTACAGGATGGGCTACTCAGGAATTATGATCAACTCAAGGGAATTGATTCCACCCTAATTTTATACTGCACGTGGTTAGAAGAAAGATTCAAGTATAATTAGCTAGAATATTAAAATAATATTAAAAAAAAAGCTATGTGAAAGCAAATAAGGCATACCAATCAAAAGTGAAGAAGTATGAATTTCCAATAAAATTAATTTAATGAGAAAATAACATTTAATATATATCATATACGTGATAGAAAAATAAATTGATATAAATATAACTTTGTGTGTGTTGAGCATATGTTAAAAAATATATATATCAGATAACAAATGGAACTCGAAAATTACCCGATGAAACCTTATCACCATGGGATGATTAATAAATACTGATTTATTTCGGTGTGGAGGTCTTCTCTCATTATCATATAATTAGCTTCACCACTTCTTAATGCAATAATTATCTTTGATGTTCAAAAAAGATAGAAACGAAGTGGTGTGCAGAGATAACAATATTGTAAAATGAAATAGCGAAATAACAATAATTAAAAGTCAGTAACAACACAAGCTAAAAATTTAATGAAGCAAAACTTCTATTAAAAAGAATACTAGGAGTGAGCAAAAAAATTAAAAAATTAATTAAACTGAGAAAATTAGAAAAAAATATCAAAAAAACCAAATTATAAAAAAAAACTGATTAAAATTTTGAAAAAATCGACCAGTTCAGTTCGGTTTTATAAACCTGAAACTGAAAAAACCAAACTTGAAATTGAAAAAACCAAATCAGAAAAAACCGAGTTAAGCTAGTTTGTCATAAAAAACCTGAACCAAACCGGTTTTTTTTTTTTAAAAAGTTCGATTTGGTTATCTTTTTTTATAAAAATCAAACTGAACCGAAAATAATCACCCCAGTACAGACTAATATCTAAAAGGTTGAAATATATTAATTATAAATCAATTTCTTTCTGAGCTTTAAAAATAGGTTTTTTATTTCCGAGCTTTAAAAACAGGCTTCACAAAAATTGTAGAAAATATGGAAAGAAATTGAAGACTTGACTTATAATAAGTTGATGTTAAAAAATACAGTAATGATTGATTTTTAAAATATTTTTTTACTTGAAAATATATTAAAATAATATTTTTTTTATTTTAAAAAATTATTTTTGAGATCAGCATTTTTAAATTATATAAAAATATATAAATTAATTTTAAATAAAAATAAATAATTTTTCATAAAACACTGTTTAAAATACAATTTCAAAAAATAAAATACATTTATATCATCCACTTTTATCCATATCAGCAGCTTTTGGATTCCACGTTCATATAAATAAAAGAGAAGCACTCTGGAATTTGAATACATTATCTCACTAGTTAGATACCTCGGTGATTGATGACTAACGGGGGGACTGCTATACAAATCCAATGTATTATGAAAATATACAGGGATTAGATGTGGAGTTCCTGAACTGGAGGGACTAACCCATCAGTTCCTTAAAAGTAAAAAACCTAGTACCAAGTTATAACATGTTATTCGAATATTTGATAGGCAGAAGAAATAACGGTGCTGTACGGTGCCCCTCCCTGGTTGCTAGAGACAAACTCTCCAGTTATTCTAGAGAGAAGGAGCTCGATCGTGAGTCATCGTCTGCTTTGTGGAGCTAGATATAGTCAGGGTTTTCTCTTATTCTTACTGTCGGTGGAAAGCGATAAATAAAACGGCAGATAAAAAGGTAAATCGTTTCTTTTCTTTTCTTTTTTTACTTATTAGATATCTAAAGTATTTAGGGTTTGTTACTGGAATAGTGAGGACATCTTTAATTATTTGATGCATTTCTTGCTCTCAAGATAGCATTACATGATAAAAAATGGGGAGAGGATTAAGAAGAAGCTGTGTATTTTTTATTTTGGCCAACAAAATCCTCTCATGCTCTGTCAAATGCTTCTTCAAGTGGCAACTTTTTAGTTTGTATATTTATTCAAATGACGAAGAAGACTTTTTATTGTGTTATTTGTGTGCTTTTAAATAATTTACACAGAAAGAACTTATAAAAGACACCGAACCTCATTATTTAAGATTTTTTGTTTTGGAGGAGGAATTATTTACATGGTAGCAAAAATGTGAATTTTGTTAGCGAATATGGCTAAATGATGAGTTAAGTGCCGTGATGTAATGTAATACACATGCTAATTTAATTCTGTTTCATCGAGATTTGGTTGAGATGGTACCAGCATGATTTCTTATGCCCTTGGACCTTTTTGTTCAGCTGATTGAAATGAAAGAATATTGTCAATCTATTACTTTGGCCAACACTAGAGATCATAGCGGAATTGCCTGAATTAGTATGGAGATATGATTCTTTCTGGGTTGCTCCACCAAATGAAGAGAGTAAATTTTGAGGAGATTATTTTTTTTACGGTAATTTAAATGCGAACCGTAGAGTAGAATAAGGGATGAAGCTGTAACACAATGCAAGTATGCAATTTGTGTGATGCTTAACGTTTCATTATCATTCTAAAAAAAAGAAAAAGAAAAAAGAATTTTTTTTTGCCATTGAGCAGTGGCTGGTACAGTTTGGATCACAATGTAGTTTAGTTGCATATGTAGTTCTGTTTTGCTAGTAATAATCACAGAAAGCACGTGCCACTCAAGCTAGTTTTATAATTTGTTTGTGCATTGCAACAGGCTTGCAAGCCATTTTGACATACTGCTTCAACAGCTCTGGACTGGTGTGATAAAATGTTGGCTACAACTCTGCGATCTCGGTCTCTTCATCTCTCATCTTCACTCCTGAATCATCCATGGAAACCTGTGTTGTCAGGTTCCGGTCATACTTTCTCTTCATCAGCTGTTGAATCCAACAGTGACAGAAGCATACTGGACCTAAACGAGATAGAGAAGGTTCTCACTGATGTGAGAGCAGATGACGTGAAAGTTATACCAGCTAAAAAGCACGCTGAATGGGCTGATTATATGGTCATTGCCACTGGCAGGTCCACATGGCATGTCAAAAACATCGCTCAAGCCCTTATTTACAAGGCACGTTCAACTCTCTCTCGCTCTCTCTCTCTCTCTGACTTCTTAGGCAACTAAATTGAATAATATTAGCAATTGGTATCGTTTTCCTTGTTTGATATTTGCAATTTGGTTCATGGGAAGATTTAGGGAAGGAAAAAGAAATGAACCTTTCAGCATCACATTGAATTCTTGGGCAGGGCAGGAGGGTTTGTGTTTATTGCTGTTTTGTTGTTTTGATTGATGATGGTTTCTTTGGTGTTTGAGAACAATTTGTAGTAAGATGTTTATTGATTTTTCCAAGGATTGAGATTATTTTTCTTATTTTTTTCATGAGCAGGCTAAGCAAAAGCAAAAGGGGGCTCAGCGAATGACCCTCCCCAGTGTGGAAGGGCAAGAGGGAGGAAAGTGGATTGTTATTGACTCTGGTTTGTCTCCACTCTATGATGTTAGACACGTAGGCTGTTACGGAAAATCAAAAGTTAGATATGTTGGTCCTTTAATGGTATAATCAGTACAGGCCCCCTTCTATTTTACTAGAAATTTGTTACACCAACCAGCTAATAGCTTTAATTATTCGTATCGCAAAGTTGAGTTGGTTAGAGTTCCCTTGCTTGCTGCTTAAAGGGGAAAACTGGAAACGAGCTTGTCAAAGAATTTCGTCTTATCTTTTCTTATTCAGTTTCTATCTTACTCTATATGGGCATCTATTTCACGCTTATGATAACCTTATGAGCTACATGAAATTGACTTAAATTATGTTAGCATAATCGTGAAACTGATACTTTGATGAACTTTAGTGTTGATAAAGTGGCTTATTGATTTCTAGAATCTTGCTCTTTTAGTAATTTTTCTCTCCGCAGGTAAGGTGATAGTTCATGCTCTTGACGAGAAAGCTCGAGCATACTACAATTTGGAAAGTCTTTGGACCTCAGATGCATCTAAAGAGGAACCAGATCAGGTAAAAGATAAAATCAAGGATTTTGAACTTTTCTGTTCTTCGTCCAATCTGGTACACCCCAACATGCACACCCACCCACCGATACATGATGTTGTAAGTTGTGTTTTCCTCTTGATCTAGAAGATAGAGGAATGCATCAACACAAATTGAGACTGTTAGTTAATTTTTTTAGCTTTGTAGGAAAAATCAATGTGCATTTAACAAAAGAGAAATCCAAGATATTAAAGCAGTTGAGTTCCAATCTCTTAAGCAAGTTGGTTTAAAATTTTATCCCGGTTCCAAGAGAAATGTATTCAATTTTGAGAGTCATCTTGCTATAACCGCATCTCTGTTTTTTAAATCATTTCTACCTTTTATCCATTTTGTGTCTTCTGAATCTGCTAGTGGCTTTCTGATTATTTTACTTGTGGATTTGAAGGGGAAAGAGATTTCTAATTATTTTAATAATGAGCATTTATGATCAAAATATCCTCTATGTTTAAGCTGTGGAGTGATGTATTGGTCTTGTGAGAGCTCTATATAGTTGCATATATGTGCTTATAATAAGTTTTTGTATGTATATAATATGACTCGGTGATTTGTGGAGTGATCTATTGATTACTGGCATCCTGGCTGTACAGAAAATGGTTAGAATTCAATCTCGATCCTCATTTGGAATGGCTTTATTACCATGTCTGAGCTTTCAAAAAATTTCTTTTAAATTAAATAATGGTTGTATTAATTGGTTTCTTTTGACTCGTTCTTAACATGGCATGGGTGAAGTCGTACTTGGCTTTTTTTTCTGTATCAAAATATTCTATAACATGTGTTGAATGCTTAAACCTGAAATTTCCTCGAATTAGAGGGGAAATGAAAACCTGATGTCTTTTTTTGTTTCATCTGTTTAGGACTTGGATAAAGCTTTTATCAAGATTCGTCCCAAGAGAAACAATTCTAAAAGACCAGCAAATAGAGGTGCCTGAAGCATCAATAGTTGTGACATGAGCAGCTGCTGCCATTGTTGCCAATATAGTTTTCTCGTGCAAGTTTTTTCCTCAATCAATATGTACGTGTAAACTGTATATTGCTCTCTTATGAATGATTTTCTGCAGTTTTCTTCAGAATTGTCACATCATTTGCTTGGAATCTCTCTTCCATCTTTTTTTCGTACAAAAATTCCAGAAAAGGAACGAGGAATTAGTTCATAAATCACAACCTGATGATAATAGCATATGATACATTGTTTTCTTGGCTTATATTTCTACAAAAAGGGATTTATAGCAAGTTACAGGATGTTTGGCATAATTTTTCTTCTGTGTTTTTTAAAAATATTTTTAATTCAAAAAAACATTAAATTAATATTTTTTTAATAGTCTCTAAGAATTTTAATGTACCGATGTTAATAGTAAAAAAAAAATAAAAAAATTTAAATAAAAAACTATTTTAAAACCTCCTCAGTGTTTAATTGGTGGTATGCTGGTATTAATATCATTTATTTTGGAGTCTCCAAACAGTTACTGTCTCACCTTAAAACCTTGGAGCTAACTTGTGGGTTTACCAACTTTCAGTTTTCTGTCCATCTCGCCTTAGCAGCGTACTTGTAAATTTGACGGGCCTTGCCCTTGAGAAAACACCTTTTGGGAAGGAGTGCTTCATGGGCCCAAAATCCCTTCTCGCATTGGATGACGTGGGATTGAGCACTGTAGTATGTATTACTAGAATGCCATCCAACATCAGCCCACTCGATTGAGTTGAATATTTTACCCGATCTGAATGGTGTCAGAGCAGATCGGGTAAATTCTAATCCAATTTCACTCTGGTCGAGAGCATATATGGGTGAAGGTTTCACCTAACCACAACAACATGATATTTTTACTGTTTATATATATATATATATATATATATTAAATCCAGTAAAATAAACTCAAATATCTAATCCAGTATTACTAGAATGCCATCCAACATCAGCCCACTCAAACTTTACTTAATAAGTGACAAAACAGTCTTTGATTTTTTAATAAATAATGCATATTATTGCAGTATTACATTGCAATCCTTGTAGAAATCAATCTAAGTTTCTGACTTTACTATATAAGTGAATTTTAATTTATAATTATTAACATGTGATAATAACGATAATTAAATAACAACATATATATAAATTAGTATGTTAATGTCCCTTGGTAATTGTTTGTAACATCTCCATATCAAATACCAGGCAGTGCACGTGTAAGTTAGGTAAATATTGATACATTCCTCTTTGAAATACATGATAGTAAATCATTTAATAGACAACAAGCAAGCATTTAAACATTACAAACATAATTTTAAATATAAAAGATATCTTCAATGATTCATATATACAACTATATTAATTGTTGATGACTTGTTACCGAGCACAGAGCACTTATATGTTTAATTCTATAGTTTTATATTTTTAAAACACATGTAGTGCTAGTTTTTAAATGTAATACAGAAAAATAAGATTATTGGACAAATAAATCAATATCTTGCACGATTTTTCTATGAAGTGATATTGCCAGGTGATAAAACAATTTAAAAAGATGTTTTTTCAAAAAAAAAAAACATGACAGACAGAATACTCGGTTGGTGCCCGATGGGTAAAACAAACCCTACACCTAATCTGATCGGTTATGTGATGGCTGTGGATATACCAAGCCGGGTGCATAGAAATCATGATCCGACTTGATATTTTGCCATGCTACCCAGCTACTAAAATGAGTTTTAAGTTACCTCTAGCACGGTTGAAGAAACAATGGGATGAGAATTAAATGTGAAAATCATGTCTGATGATCCAATATAATGTGTTTTTTTAAATACATTTCTATATAAAAACATCAGGTTAATATATTTTTATGTGTTTTTTCTTCTACCAAGCATAACCTTATTCTTGACTTATCGTTGCATTTCTACGATCGGCGCCTGTTTTCATATAAACTCATCGACTTGACAGTACAAGATTCGTTAAACGATCGGCCTGAAGTCCTTTAAGAAATAATTGTCAGTTCTAGACTCTCAAGTTTGGCCCACAATTAAATCAGGCGGTCTTGTCGTGAAAAAAAATATCGGGGAAGAGAAGTGCCAAAGGGTTCACAACTCAAGAAAAGCAAACACACGTCGAGGACTCAATCTCCTAGATCCATATGAAATTATGGTTTTTTTTATAAATTTGATTTTTTTATGGGTTTAAATTATTTTGGTTTATTATTATTAAAAATTATTTTAATATATTTTTAAACAAATAATATTTTCTAAAAATAAAATATTATATTTTCAATAACATTTTTAAGACGGGATTGTGCCCACAAAATGGTAAAAATCATTCGGAGACCACAGGAAGGAACCTGTCAAGCCCAATATACTCAAAAATTGATAACCCTCTTGCCTCCGTGCCGCAGTCAAATCCAGGTCCCAAGCTGAGGTACTGCACCCCCCCGCCTCACAAATAAACGTACACATACATAATATATGTCGATACCTTATAACAAGTCATTGATTCATATCACTTTTATCTTTGATCTACGAGAATTAATCCGTTCATTTGATTCACAAAAAATATTTTCAAAAATATTTAAAGATAATACCTAAATTCAATAATCTTCTCATTTCATAATTTAAGTCATTGCCACTTGTACTAGTACTGTGGAATATGAGACCAGCCATGTTATTCAATTCGCTTTTTAATCTTTCTCCATTCCAGGAAAAATAAAAAGAAAGCGAAAAATAGAAACCCCATTTGATGCATGGCCCTTGAATTTTCGGCAAATAAATAAATAATAATAATAATAATAATAATAGAGAAGTAGCTGACTTTGAGGGGGTGTTTTGGTCTAGTCAGATATGGTACGTATTTGGCGAGTAGACAATAATATTGTCATCTCATACAAGTCACTGTTGTGTGTTCTTCTGTACAGAGTGATCATGGTTACATCATGTGCATATCATAGTACAGACACTGTTATTTATGTCCCAAGCTAGATAGCCTGCAACCTGGAGCTGCTTGGGTGGCCTTCCAAGTGCAATGTCAAGATTCCACAACTACACAAGCAAAAGGGGGCTTGGATGTTTTTTTATAGCATTTTTAGGTGATTTTTGTAAAACTTCTTTGTTTTTACGCTGATGAATTGTTGGAGGTTTTCTCTCTCTTGGTTTTTGTGTTTATGAGTAATCTATCAATTATTGCAAAGCATGACTGCATAATTTTGCAAGCCACGCACCTTGATAAAGTTCAAAAAAATCATTCAGTCAATGGCACAAAAAACTAAATATTATCAGAAACTAAAATTAGCTCCTTAATTTATTACCCACCCTTCTTCTTCCTCCTCCCCTCTAATGCTCATTTAAGCAATTCGTTGCAATTCACAGGGAGGATTGACGTCAAGCCATCGGCATTGTATAGGGAAAAGAGATGATCAGGGGTGGCTCTGGTTCAACATAGACAGATCGCATATAAAGCCTGACCTGACCTAGCCAGGCCTATACAAGCCAGCTATCTGCAAGCCTATAACATATCCACGTGACTTTGATAGGTAACCATGCATATGCACCTGACGGTTTTCTGCCTGTGCATTTAGTCCAACCACTTCGTTGTTCATAAAAAGAAACTTTTCATTCATTTTGGCTCGAAAAGAAACAGGCGACAGATGCTTTTTTTATGTGTCTGGATTGGATAACTAGATTCATCTTTCTTGTAATTCATCTACTAAGGTGACTGCCACTCATAAATCTCGTCCACATGGGCCATTGCTGCATAAAACTCATGATATGACATGGCTGACAGATTATAGGTTGCTCTATTTTGACAAAGCAATAAAATCGGTGCTTCGATTTTGGCCTCGAAGTTCAGGCCAATTATGCAACTGTACACAAGGTGATTCTACAGTGTCTTTGGTTTTCAACCAAACGCGTTGTCTTTAGATGGACGACTCATTGACCGGATGCATGGTTCTTTCAAGCGTCACGAGGCATGACTCCACCGGATTTATTAGATATCCTATTCAAATTGGTTGGCGAGATGTTGCAGTATCCTGTCAAAAACGATTTTATTTTTATACATCAACAATTTCATCATCCTGGAAGCATGCATGCCATCCGAAATACTAGAAAATGTTTGAGAATCTGCAGTGAATCTGTATTTGAAAAAGGCAGTGCCTTATGTTTTTCCAAAGCCATCGAAGAAAATGCTCTAAATAGAGCATAGAACAGTGAATGGGGGCACATCGTGGTTTACGTACAGGACTTTAATTAGTTGTTAATTCTTTAGCGATAAAATTATAGAGTCTCACAACAAATCACGTATGGATTCCAATATCTGTGATTTCTAGTCCGCCAGAAACCGCTACCTCTACGGTGTATGCTTATGATAAGGTGCTCAAATCCTTTCCTGAATTTGCAATATCTGCTTCATGATATCATCTCAGGTCTACAGGTAGCAGAAAATTAAATTCAAGACCCGAGGGTTCTTAAAGATTACACCATATACATGCAAAGAAAATTTCAAGAAGGCGACATGTTGAGTTTTTTTAGAAAGAAATGAAGTGAAAAACGCGTTTTTGTCTCTAATGGAAAGATTATCAATGGATACTATAGTTGTTTTAAAGACCCAATTCAAGTGATCAAACCAATCTTACAGTAGGAATCTACTGTAGAATCCGATGATAGAAACAGAACTTGTTACATCAACGAATCAAATAGCTTGTTTTGATCCACATAAAATCTCATGTGAATGTGAATGGAGCTGTGAAGAGTAATTTGATTTATGATAAACACACCGTTAATTAATCTAACATGTAATGATAAATTATTAGAAGCACGTGACAGTATCCAAGAACTGAGTTTTGGAGGCACCTCATTGTATGAATTTGGTAAAAGACGTACGATAGAAGCAGGCACGGGTAAAAACGGAAAAGTATCATTCTTCTGAACGTTGTTTTGGGCAAGTTCTAATTGAACCCAGAAAGGACCTGCCAATGACTCCCTCTGTACACAGTAAGCCATGAACTTTTGTCCGATCTCTCCCGGTGCAGTCCTATCAGGGGTTCAGACACAGAAATTGCTCAGAGAAAGAGAAGAAAAGATTTGGTGATTTCAGTATTGAAATTCAAGTACTTTTAAGCAAATAAGATGAGTTAAATATTCACACACTGAGGTCCTACAACTATAACTACTAACTATTTCGAGGAAAAGACTCGCCTAAACAAGAAATGGTAAAGTAAAGATTTTGACTATTGGGAAAACAGTAAGGACAAGTACTACAAGTTGATGCCCTGTAACAGGATGGGGGGATTTGCTTTTTGACCAGGAAACTGATTCACTCTCCATTGGACACATCAAAGAGATATGAGCAGCAGTAGAAAGCATGTAGAAGAATGGGATGTGATGTAACAACACGTACCCACTTTTATGTCCTTTTATATTTTGAAATTCTTGACGGAGATGAAGATCCCAATCCATATCTGATGCTAGAGGTTCAGTTTTCAAGTACATAGTCTAACATCTGTGTGTGTGCGTGTGTGTATTATAAGGGTCGATTTAAGATGTGATCAGGAGATTAAGAGGTTGCAGTTGATGTTTTGAAGGTAGACTATTAAAAAAAAAATAGATAATAAAACTGTAAAATAAATCCCTTCTCTCTGTCTTTCTTGTTTTTTGATTTTAATTTCTTTATTTTCATCCAAGTCAATATCAAAATTCATACCAAAAAAGTCCTTGGTTTGACGCAGTTCATAGTCTTACCTTTCCCTACCCCATGAAATTGAAGTAAAATGTAGGAACAACCACAGTGATTGTGATGCGGAGGAAAATTGAGCATCTCTGTCAAAACTGGATAAATAAAATGTGTTATGCCATTATATCATGGCACATAATTTTCATTTCAATGCAAGAGGAGCATAGGTATTCAATCAAGGGTTTAATGCCTGCTAGGAAGTATTCTTAGAAAATTAAAGACTGATAATAATTTTCTAGACTGAAGAGAAGTAATATTGATTTTTTAGTGCTATCTGAAATGGGACAGAACATACAGACTATACTCTACAGAGATGGGATATTAGTTCTGCCTTTTGCATTAAATGTATGGCGTCTTTCTTTTGTCTTGGCAACAATAAAACAATGAGATGGGGACCTAAAATGTTAATGGAATATGAAATTAATGGTGGTCCTCAATCTTCGCAGCATTCCTCCCTCCCTCCCTCCCTCCCTCCCTCTCTGTCTCTAACACCCTAAACTGTACTTTGTTCACAATGCGGTCATGCATCATACTTGCATGTCATAAGGAGCACTGACCAACCCTCAAAAGCTCAAATATAAACCCCATTTGAATGATGTCAAGGTTGACAGAAGCAAGTCCATGAGAATCTAGCTACTAGCCAAACTGCTAAACTGTGAGAGCAATTTCCATCTAGCAGTTGATCTCAATTTATCATGAGCTCTTGTCATATTTGCCTCCTCTTCTTGATGATGATGATGCTCATCATTACAGGTTGCAGTCTTGGAATAAAAAAAGGTGATATTGAACTCCTGTTCCTTCTCTCCAAGTCTTCCTTTCTCAGGCACTTATTTTATTTCTAACACACGTTGCAGGTGGTTCAGATAAGTTTTTGCAATCATGTGATGGAAGTAATAACCAATCAACAACACTAACCCCCATAAGACAACAGTCATACTCAAGCCACAGAAAGCTTTCGGTACATGGTAAAATTCAATCTCTTGACAATTTCCTACATGTTCTATTGTTTGTCCTAGCCAGACTTCAAGTATCCCTGGAAGTCTATACTTCTTCTTGTCTCAAATGGTATTTGTCTTGCTTGGTCCTTTAAATTTTCAACAATAGGTACTTGCACAAACAGAGATATAAGCATCTCACAAAGTAGAGATACTACTTCTGGGATCCCACAGTACATAGTGCAGATTGTCAACACTTGCGTTTATGGTTGTGCTCCTTCAAATATCCATCTCCATTGTGGCTGGTTTGCCTCTGCAAGAATGGTTAACCCAAGAACCTTCAAAAGGCTCTCTTATGATGATTGCTTGGTCAATGGAGGGAAAGCTTTGAAGACTAGTCAGATTGTCAGATTCACATACTCAAACTCCTTCGTGTACGCACTCCAATTCAAGTCTGCCAAGTTCTGCTGACTTGCCTAAAAACAAGGTCTTATCATAGAGAGATAAGAGAGAATCGGACCATGTACAACTAAATCCCAGTAAAGAAAAACCCTAACACCCTGTCCCTGTTGGTCGAAAAAAAAACATCATTCCCTAGCATCGTTGAAAATGAAATATCAACAGTCTCAGCTCTGAGCTTTCTCATCACAGCCTAGAGCCTACAATCCATAGATGCTGAACCATAAGCTCCCCCTTTTGAAACTTTAAACCGGCCCGTTGTTCGTTGAGTTTTCACAGCCATTTTGTTTTGATATTTGAAGGTGAAAGTATTATTTTATTATCTCCAGAGACGTTAATATTTCATCATTCTGAAACTAGACTTTTTCGAGTCTAAAAGCTAATGTTTCTATAGCTGCTTGATGCACAGTAGAGTCTGAAAACATTTGTGCGTTCTTGACAGAAGCGTGTGCTCTCATTGCAGTCTCTCTTTTCTTTTGCTTTAATTAAACACCAACCTGTGAACTTGTGAAGGTTTGAGAGAGAGAGAGAGTTGACAAAGGAGGTTGCATGGTAGCATCATGGCTCATTGCTGGAAAAGAAAAATTGAAAAAAATAAAATAGAGCAGCAAGAAACCAAGGGAACCCTTATTGGGAAAGTCTCTGGTAACATCAATGTGGTGGTTAGGAGAACTGTTACAAGCAAATGGGGTTTGAAATCAGCCTCTGTGGCATACAAATTGAAGCGCAGATGTTACAATCTTATAGTCTTGTTAACAAATAGCAAACAGGTAAAGAAATGCTTGTGGTTTTCTTACGTGGTCAATTGTGATTTTTATGTTAGCTCTGTAAATTCTGACATGGTGTTTGATGTAGACTGGAGAATGTTGATATTGATTTATGCTTTAATCTTTCTCTTCTAAACTAATCAACAGAGAAATGAAAATCAATTTACTGGCGAACTGCAATATTAACACCCTAGACTTGATCAGACTAGTGTTTTCAAGAATAGATTGCAAATATCCTACAGTATGACAACCATACATTCCTCCTAACTAGGCTAATTAAATAGAAAAGGAGAAACTTTAAGAAAAAGAAAAAAAAAATCCTCATCTTCCTTTGGGATTTACTGTTGAAAAAATTTCTCTAGTGTATGGCTCATCAGTTCCCTCACGTCCTGTCTCCTCAGTTCCAGCTATCTCTCTATGATTTGCATCGGTGTCATTTGTTGTGCTGTCTGCAATTAATCCAGCACCTGCAGGATTGTCTTGCAATTGTAGAGAATATTCAAGATTCCACAGCACATCACCCATGGAAGGGCGATTGTATCCATGATCAGCCAAGCATTTTTCTGCTGTCTCAGCGAATTTGTTATAGCACTCAGGATTTATGTCTCCCTTTATATATGGATCAACAATATCCCAAAGGGTTCCCTTCTTTTGGCAATGTAGAGCCCAATCTGCTAGACTAACTTGCTCTTTAGGCAAGCTAGGATTAAGGGCCGGCCTGGCACATAATACTTCAAAAAGGACTACCCCGAAAGAGTAGACATCAGATTTTTCTGTCAATTGTTGCCGACGGAAGTACTCAGGATCCAAGTACCCAAAGCTACCCTTTACTACTGTACTGACATGTGTTTGGTTAAGATTGGGTCCAGTTTTTGACAGGCCAAAATCGGAAACCTTTGCCACCCACTTCTCATCCAAGAGTATGTTTGTAGTCTTTACATCCCTGTGAATGATTGTGTACCTTGCACCAGTGTGGAGATAGTGGAGCCCTCTTGCAGCACCAATACATATCTCCAATCTTTGCTTCCAAGACAAGGCTGGATTGTTGCCCTTGTAGAGATGCTCCCTTAGAGTACCATTTGCCATATAATCGTAAACTAGAACCATTTCCCCATCTTCTTCACAGAACCCAATTAAAGAGACTAAATGCTTGTGTCTCAGCTTAGAAAGCATCTCAATCTCGGTCTGAAACTCGTGAACTCCTTGTTCTGAAGAAGGATTTGATCTTTTGATTGCAACTGTTATCCCTTGGTCAATAATGCCTTTGTAAACCTTCCCAAATCCTCCAACTCCAATGACTTGAGATTCATTGAAGTTCTTGGTAGCATGTTTAATATCTGGCAATGAAAAGTGGCGACATAGGCCTTGCGCAAGAGTTGAAAGATGGCTACTGCAATTGCTTTTACCAGATATTGTTGATCTGCTAGCCGATGTGTGTGAATGTCCGTAGAGTGGCAACCAATTAGCACTACTTCCATACTGATTTCCGCAATCACAGCTCATCTTCCTGTATACAAAAATGGAGATAAGAGCTGCTATTGCTATTCCAGCACTCCCACCAAGAATGCCACCAATCACTGGGACAAAACTGGATCCTGATGGTGAAAAACCCTTTTTTGCTTCTGCCTGAAGCATCATCAGTGATGGCACTGGATTCGGGCCAGCCAAATTCCCTCTGGAGTCATTAAGCTTAAAAATCTCCAGTCCATTAAGAATCGCATCATAGTATTCTGGCTTCATCGATACACTAGGATGCAATGCCACCCATAAATCATCATCACCACTCCGATCACCAACATAAACAGCATAATCCTTATAGATTGGCACTCCTTGAGATCCTGCCCAACCTATCACGTCAGCACCTTCTTGTGCTGTTTGGTTATTAACATAGATATCAAACACTCTCTGGTTGACCTTTGTCTCCTGATACTCGCAGAAATGGAACCTAAACGCATATGTAAAATTCGGATCAACCTGAAATATCCATGTTAGATTATAGTTCTGATTCACTTTCGAATCTGGCCCCATTGATCTTGCTGTACTATAAACATCTAAAGGTGCAATAGACTTTGGTAGATTATCTGTAGGGTATTGAATGCTAATGTTAGCTTGAGAAGTGACGCCGCTGCCTGCGCCAAACAAATATGGTGTATCATCATACCATGTTCTTGTAAGGCCCGAGTCCTTGATTGCAGGAATGAAACGCCCACCAACATTTAACCTAAACATTGTTTGCAAAGTCGAGCTACCAACATCAAGGGTTTGGTCGCTGAAACCAACCAATGCTGCAGGCTGGTAAATATCTGGCATTGGAATTACTTCAATGCCATTAACAAAAGCATATGCATTATCATAATTTGAGGAGGGTGTGAAGGTGAGATTGAGAGTGCCAGAATCAATTGGTATCAGAGAGAATTCCCTGACAATAAAGGCCTGCGTGAGAGCCTGTGCCGTAACGGAGGCACTGAAATTGTGCAGGAGGGTGAAAGTATTTGCAGTAACGGAGAAGTAAGAAGTGTTAGGATCAAGAGAGCTATAAGTAGATGGATAAAAATGGAGTCTGACCCAGAGGCGACCCTTTCTAGGAACAGAAAACTTGTAGGTAGATTCAGATGAAAATATCCTTGCAGTCATGTAAGGAATTGTGGATGGCAATGAAGGGTCTTGGTTTTGAGCTGTTGCAGCTGTTGAATTACCTGAAGAAATGATGTAATTTGCATCAGACTGCCAATTCCTGCCATCACTATCTGTGCCAGAACCAGAAGCACCACAAGCGAGGACATAAGAATCTGATCCTGATTTAGAGTATTTGCTTACAACAGGAATTGTGTTTAAGCTGATAGACAAGACAATAAGAGAAAACAAGATATGGCTATTGCATTTCATATCTAAGAATAAAATATATAACAAAAACAGAGGACACGAAAGCAGGGGAGCTGAAAAAATGAGTGAAAATGTTTGCTAATAGTCAAGAATGAATGAAGATGTGGGAAACTTGGGGTTAAATAATGATTACTCCATTGATATAAACGCGTTCTGTTTTGATTATGAGGACTAAATTTGAAGGTTCACCTGGAATGTACAGGGGAAGAAGCAGAGAGAACATGGTTTTTTTTTCTTTTTCCTTTTGAGAATGGACGTTATGATAGGAGTGGCAGTTAGAGACTAGTGGAGAAAGAGAACTATAAATTGCCCATTGCATTGATTTCCCTTAAAACATGGGCGTTTCTTTAGGATTCTCCCTTCACCTTATGCATAGCAAGACCTTGCACAGATGACTTTCTTGAGTGCTTTCTTTCTTGGAGATACAAGAGAAATTAAAAGTTTTAACTAGGATTCAAGAGTGTGTGTTTTGTATTTTATTAATAGTTATTTTTCAAATAATTTTTTATTTAAAAATATATTAAAATAATATTTTTTATTTTTAAAAATTTATTTTTAATATCAATACATCAAAACAAACAATATATAACAAGTTGAAAAACTATAAAAATTAATAAAAATATCAAGAAAAATATAAGTTATTGAAATAACCTATTAATAACTTTCAAAATAATCTTGTGATTAGATGTCGTTTTTGTTATTTTTTATTGTGAAACGGCATCACTTTTTTTTTAATCATATTCTGTACAACTTTTTAGTTTGTAGGCGCTCGGAGTGAATTTTATTTAAGAATTTCATTCAGTAAATGAAAAATATTGCTATAACAAAGCATATTACATATGATAAACCGAAAATATGGACTCTGGTAATTTTCTCGGAGACACATAAGGCCTGGCTAACAGTTTATCTGGGCAACGAAAGAAGCCCAAGAGGCTAGCACAGACAATAAAAATATCTTTCACTAACCCCGAAATTCTTTTTTTTTTTT
>Ga0325405_1000551_pt1 | contig 36529 bp, 13 predicted proteins | sample PopdelMetagenome_21_FD_205663 | JGI IMG/M metagenome (GOLD analysis project Ga0325405, IMG submission 205663) | Populus deltoides microbial communities from Bellville, Georgia, United States - Xylem-Control-R2 | ecosystem: Host-associated > Plants > Phyllosphere > Stem > Wood/Secondary xylem... | reverse complement strand
AAAAAAATTGAAGGATAATGAAATCTATAAAAAAAATCAATTTTATAAAACATCTGAAATAAAAAAATAACAATCAAAAGAATGAGGACCCAATCTAAAAGATAAAAAAATTGATGGATGATGAAATTGAAAATAATTTTTTCAAATAAAAAATTACAATAAAAAGAACATGGACTAAATCCAAAGTGGATAAAAAATGAAGGGTTGTTGTGAATTTTTCAAAAGGTAGCATACAAATTGAGGTGAAGGAGAGAGAAATGAAAAGAAAAAAAATAAACCGGCATCAAACCAAATAGAATCGTCATGCACACGCCATCCAAGAAGAAAAAGGACACTAAAATGACTTGAATGACATGGTGGAACACTAGTTTTGATCACTTGATTAAGCTTCACATGCTGCATGAAGATGACAGAGAGGCTGATGTTTGCATTGCACAAATCAATTTTTTTTTTTTGTTTTATTCATCAAATTAACACATTACCTTTAACATCAGATAAATATTATAAAAAAAACATTTATAAAATTACAAAAAAACTCTTACAACCATGCTTTGGGAATTTTGTTTCCAAGAAAAATTAAGTAATTACATTGTTCTTTAAAATGTAAAGTACTAAAAATATCCCTAGATCACATCTAAATATATATATTTTTTAAAGTTATTCAAGTAATTTTACAATGTAAAAGAATTGTGAAAATATCTAGAAGTCTCTTAATAATTTTAGAATAACAAATTAACTCTGTTAAAATATCATTTTACCTCGAAGCTAGATGTGCTAGTTTTTCTTCAAGATAAAGATATAATTTTACTGTTACAATGCAGAATGAATGGAGCATTTTTTATGGTAGTTTTGCTAGACCGTTTTTGGTTGATATTTAATCCTATTTGTTTTTATATTTTAAAAATATTTTTGAAAAAAATTAAATTTTTTTACTTTAAATTAATAATTTTTTGTTGTTTTAAAATTATTTTAATGTGTTAATTTAAAAAATAATTTTAAAAAAATAAAAAAAATATTATTTTAATATACTTTTAAATAAAATATACTTAATCACAATCTCAGACCAAACCTTTTTGTAACAACAGCGTGTGTTCCGTGTGTCGTGTGTATATTTCAAACTCCAAAAATCTACCCATAATATCCCCCAAATACGGACCTGGATCTGGACCTGTACCTGGTTAGACATAAGCAAGCAAACAAACACCAGCTGAACGTAAAATTACAACTAAGCCCTCCACCCCCTCCTTCCTACACTGACTGACACAGACTCAGTTATTATTGCCGCATCTTTTGCGAAGTAACTTTCTCAGCTTTTTTAAACATCCCATCCCATCGTTTCATCTCTCTCTCTCTCTCTCTCTCTCTCTCACTGTAGAGGAAGGAATCTTGCTCCGCCACGTTCATCTCGTTCAAGTCGCTGTGTCGGATTACAGCGAGTCCTTTAGGCGCATTATGCAAACCCTCCTCTCGTTTTGTGGTTTCAGGTACTTTTCTATTGCTTATAAATTACTGTTTTTAATTTAGTGGCTCTTTCTTGTGATTAGCACGTTGTTAAAACTTTATTTATTTTTTATTGCTGTTTATGATCAGCTGGCTGTATTGAGATTGGTCAAAAAGAGAAGCTTTCTGATAATGGAAAACCCTAAAACCCCAGAAGCTCAAAAACCAGATGAAAAAAATCTAGGAGGACCTTCTTGGTCTTCTGGGCTGTTTGATGTTGTTGAAGGAAAGATTTCCGGTGGCGATGAATATGCAACGCTTGATGTTGAAGCGAGTGGTATTAATGTTGTTGGAAATGAAGAGGGTTATTTGGTGAATGATGGTATTGTTAAGGCTGTTGAGGAGGGAAAGGGTCATGTGGACACGGCATTGGGTGAAGGTTTAGTGGATTTGGGGGTTGCTGTGAGGGAGGAAGTTGCTGTTGAGGATACTGTGAGAGACAAAGAATTGAAGGAAGATGGAGTTGTTGTTGAAGATACTTTGAGAGATGAGGAGCTGAAGGAAGATGGAGTTGTTGTTGAGGATACGGTTAGAGATGAGGAACTGAAGAAAGATGGAGTTGTTGATAAGAATATTGTGAGAGATGAGGAATTGAAGGAAGATGAGCTCTTGGGATTTAATGCTGTCGATTCTGCTCGGAAGATTGATGTTTCGGGAGACAATCTATCAATTTATGTGGATCTTTCTGGTTCTCTGACTGGAGTTGATTTTGATGTTGTGAATTGCCCTGGGGTTGTGGTGAGTGAGGAGTCTAAAGAAGCTGATGACGAGAAGGAAGAGTTAAATGGTAAGTTTCACGTCGGTGATATTGTCTGGGTTAAAACCAAAAATCAGTCTTGGTGGCCTGGAAAAATTTTTGATCCATTAGGTGTGACAAAGTATGCTGTCCAGAGTGACCAGAGGAACGGCTTATTGGTTGGTTACTTGGGGAGTTGCCACATTGCTTGGTGCTTGCCATCTCAGTTGAAGCCTTTCCATAAGGATTTTGAACAGATGGTGGTAAAAAATAAGGCTAGAAGCTTCCTTGGAGCAGTGGAGAAGGCTGTGGATGAATTTGGTAGGTGCCTCAAATCAGAGATGACTTGTTCTTGTATTCTCAAAGAAGGTTGGCAGTCAGCTGGCAATGATGGATTTCAGGACGGATTATCCATTCTAGAGTGCAGATTTGGTGAATATTCAGTTACTCAGTTTGAACCAGAGAAACTCCTTGCACAAATTAAAGATCTTGCGCTGGCTGTTTCCAAGCTCAGCGTACTTGAGTTAACTGTTACAAAGAATCGTTTGTCAGCATTTTATCAATCCATAGGACATAAACAATTACTTGCGAATCAACTCTGGGATACAACTGCTGATGAAGACGGCAGTGACAGGTGTGTGGCAAAAGGCAATTCCAAGGTCTATCGTGTACACCCAAATTCAACACCATCTGGAGGGAAATTGCAGAGCACAGAGGATGAAGTTCTACGACAAATGAAAAATGAAGACCTGGCTGTGATTTTTGGAAGGGACCTGGACATGTCCGAGAATTGCAGAAGCAATGCTCCTCGAGAAAATTTTGTCTCTAATGATGTGGCATCAAATTCCAGGAAGAGAAAGAGAAAGTATTCTGAACTCAAAGTGGAAGGTCCTGATGTCGATCCATTTTCTTCTCCGATTATGGAGGAGAAACAGCACTCGGGTTCTTCTTTAACAGTAGAGAAGAGCTCGGAGTTGAGAGAAAGGAAGAAGAGCAAGTATTTGTCATATCCCTATGTGAACTGGGAAGCTAAAGGCTTGCCTGGTCCATTAGAAGACCAAGGGCCTCAGGAAGTTTCTCAAGAGGACGAGGATGTGAACCCAGTACCTGGTCAGTTTATTGGGTCCCATTCAGTTTCGAAGTCTAGTGGCAAGAGGTTCCAGAAGAAATGGATCAGAAAATTCATAAGTGGGAATGATACATCCAAAAACCTAGAGTTGATCAATGCATCTGCTGCTGATTTGCTCTCTGAACTCTGTTTTACAGCTGTGGATTGTCTGTACCCGAATGAGAGTAAGAACTTCGATTTAGCTGAGTGGTTCTTTTCAAGGTTCAGAATATCAGTGTATCACGACGAATCCATTTATGAAAAGTATTGTAAGGATGTGATTGGGAGAAATAATGATGTGTCACTGGGAAAGGATGCCCAGGAGACAAATCAGACTCATCAGACTCAAACTCTGCCAAATGCCAAGGCCCAGAGCGAAAAGAACTCTAGAAACTCAGCTAGATCAAAAGTTAAATCTCTTTCTGGTTTGTCAGATGTAAACATAAACATAACCGCAGGTGCTGTATTCTTGAATTCTCCCCATGAGATGGCCCATCCCACGCCTAATGGAAAACCCAAGCCTAAGAAAGCACATACGAAGCAAGGAGCAATCCCAGCAGGTCAACAGATCAACCACCCGACTAGCATACCAGACTTGAACAGCAATGGTACCATGCCGAATTTTTTGGTAGAAAATTTACAAATTGTGGGCCATGTTGCTTCTGAAGATAAACCCAAGCCAAACAAAAGGAAAAAGAAAGTAGGCTTAGTTGAAGACAATGGGAGTACTACTGAACCTGGCACCATGTTAGTGGATTTGCAGGTGACGGGCCCATTTTCAATAAATGCTATTACTGATGAAAGTAACAGGGAGGGGGTTACTGCTAGCGTAAAAGATTTGTATGGAAACAGTACTATTCCAGTCATCTTGCCACACTCAGCTGAAGGTAAGCCTGTGCCAAAAAAAAGAAAGAGAAAGGAGGAATCAACTTCTGAGCAGAGCATCCTTGCTGCTGGCATACCAGATTTAAATGGGACTACTGCTGAATCAGGTGCCTTGGCCAAATCTGAGAAGAAGAGAAGAAGAAAAGGAGAAGGTATTGTGGGGCGACCAAGAAAGAAAACCACTGCTGGAAACATGGAATACTATAAAGCAGAGACCAATGGGGAAGCTCCAGCAACTGCTCTTCTCTTGACATTTGCTCCAGGATACTCCATGCCATCGAAAGAAATTCTGGTTGCAACATTTTGCAGGTTTGGTCCCTTGAAGAAATCGCAGACGCAGGTGATGAAGGATTCTTCTACTGCACAGGTTGTTTTCATGAAGAGCACTGATGCAGTTGAAGCAGCTAGGAGTTTAGAGAAGGCTAATCCTTTTGGTGCAACCCTCGTCAATTACGATCTTCATCTAATTCCAGCTGCTTCATCCTCTCAGTGCACCAAGGGATTTGGGACCCCTGTGAAGACTTCTGGGTCAATGCCAAAGCTTGCTGAGGCACCGCCCATTGACTTCATAAGGCAGAATCTAGAAATGATGACATCGATGCTGGAGAAGTCAGGAGATAATCTTTCTCCTGAGATGAGAGCCAAATTAGAGATTGAGATTAAAGGCCTCCTGAAAAAAGTGAGCTCATTGCCTAGTTCTTCCTCTTAATTGGAGGTGCGACTTAATAGAATTCTCTATTTAGGCTCCTTTTGGACTCTCTGTTATCAGCTGTTGTTTGTTTTGGTCTGTCCTCTAACGAACAGAGTTCCTGTGCAGTTCCTTGCACTAAGAGGTTATAAGCAGTGGGTAAGCCTAGGGATCCTTTGTTTTAATATTACTTCAAGTTATTTTCCTCAATTTGCTTTATCTCTGTGCATGTTTGGTGAAAGCCTCATAAATCTTTCTAGGAGGTGAGGTGGATCATGTTGGGCACAGGAAATTAAAAAAGAAGTCTTTAAGCTCAAATCCAACTTCTCACAAAAGCATAATAATAATAAAAAAAAGGTTTGAAGCAGGAGGCTGGCAATACAAAACAAAACCAATCTTTGCCTGGTACAACACTAGCTAGCTGGAAAAAACCAAATAATCCAGACAAGGTTCTATTTTAGTGTTAAAATTTGTTTTAATAGTTGGAAATTGTCTTTAAATATTGTTTGATAGTAATGTCTATTTTGAGCAAATTGGTAGGCCTATGCTAATGAATAGACTTGTACTGCTGTGTGCTTATGATGCTCTACAAGAAGCAAGCAGTTTACAAGGACCCAGTTAAGTTTTCATGTAGAGAATGGTTTTACGTGCATATGCACCCACAACTGCATTGCACAGTCAATATATTTTGTGAAATACTAGCTAGTAAATGAGCGCTCAAATCGATTTCATATGATCATGTGATTGCCTATTTGCTGAATTTTCTGTTTTTAAAATTTTCTGGGCATGGTATAGATGGTGTCAATCAATCAGCAATAAATTAACTAAAATGATATTGTTTTCTTAGCAAGATTTGAACTAAAATGTTGGAATTGAAATTGGCAATGAATTAATGGTGGCAGTATGATGGCAATGGAATAAAATTAGAATTCAACTTTACTTGTGGGAAAAGAAAAAGAAAAAGTGAGAAATCTTGATGGCATCTCACTTGTTAAATTGTAACCTTTTCAGAAAAGTGAAGGGTGTTATGCAGTTTTGCTTGAAAGAGTTGATTGAAAGTTTTCTTCAAGAATTGGAAGTTTTGTTCGTAAAATTTCACTGTGATGGCTAATATTTTGAAATAGTGGCTTTCTTGACAAAATTTGCAAGAGGTTGTGTCTTGAACCACCATGATTCTAGGTTTTGATACTTGCCACTGGGATTCATGCTAACCGGGCAAATTTGAAATCTGTTATGTAATGTCGATTTATTTTAATGTGATTTGGTGAAGCTGCAAGAATAAGCGTGCTGGTCTTTAAAAGCATATGATGCTGCACGAAGATTTTTCCAATAAAAATGATATTGTTCTGTTTTATTAATTTTCTATTTATTTTATCGTGGCCACTTTGCTCATGCACGATGCTTAGCAGTCTGCTCACAAACATCAAGAATGCTTGTAATTCTGCTCGCAAGCCTTTCCCTTTAAATAGACCTGCTGCTGTCAAAAGTTGCAGTCCAAACCAAATTTCCCTAGCGTTTTGCTGTTGGAATGAGGGTTTCTTTTCAGCATTGGATGTATAGCCCTTTCAAAAATTGATTATTGCCAGGCACGACCCTTTTGGTACTCAAGAGATCCAGTGCCTTGCTGATTAAGGTTTCAGTTTCTGACACTGGAAAAACCTAATGAGTAAGGCAGTGACGTATCACAGGTTATGAATTGCTAACATTAAATACTTACATTAGTGGTGCTCAGAGCAACTTGACAATGCGCTTTCATGACCTGCAATTCACCTGTGATTCGGTTTCAATGAGCTTGGTTGTGTTCTTCTGGCTCTGATATAATTTCTTGAAACCAAAAAGATGTAATCAGTTGAATAGTGAATTTCTATCCTGCTACCCAGATAAACACCTCCGAAGGAGAAAGGAAAGGGTTTTCCATGAGATCGGTTATCACAAAACTAATTCGCCCCAAACACTGGATAATCCATTCTGCAATAACTCTGTTCATATTGTTATACGCATATCACCCTGTTACCCGGACCCGATACTTCTCATCAAATCATATCATGTGATTCTTTAAAGCAAGGTAAGAAGAGAACAAGTTTCCTAAGCATCACCTTTTCATTTGAATTGAAGCTACATTGCTATGAAATCAGTTCAAACACTGGATAATCCATTCTGCAATAACTCAGTTCATATTGCCTCGGCTACCACCAGTATAAAGAAAGTATACCAGGTTACCAGCGCCACATTCTGGCAGAAAACAGTTCTAGTTTTAAAAGCAATGAACACGAAAAAATCGAAATGCGCATTTTCAAGCTAGGAGTTGCTTCCCTCATTGCAGGCGAAAGGTAAAAATCGAAATGTACCTGTAAGTTATCTGGATTATAGCTGAATCGAATACAGCTATGAATAGAAGGAATACAAGTTATGCAGATATGGACGTCGACTTAGTCGGGCAGCTGGAGTTGTAGCTTCAAATAAAAGGATTCGTAGATAGATTGATGAAGATTGGTGCAAGAAGAGCAGCATCCTTGTGAAACTTGGTTGAAGATGAAGCGTTGAAAACCTGGGAAGTGGGTGATTGTTTTGTTTTTTCAAACAAATTGATTAGGATGCTCTCACAAAGAGCTTCAAAAGTCAGATTATGGGAGAAATAAGGAAGTGGCGCCATGACTATTCATTTGCTCTTGGGAATTCGCTAGTCTCTTATATGACTTTTGAATGCTCTTGGGTCAAGATTGATTGCCTTTTGACGTACTATTTTTGTGTGTTGTGCTTTTGTGTTCATCAATGATGTCTTCTGTTGTATGGTGAAGCGGTTCTGGTGTGGTGGAAGGCGGTTCTGGTGTGGAGATCTATGGTGTGGTCCTGAGATTTTTCTGTTTTTGATGATGGGATTGGTGTCAATAATTTGTTGAACAATTTATTAAAACATGGTTAAATAGATATATTTTAGTTGATACTAAAATGAGTTTTATTTATTTTTTGGGTTTAAATTTGTGGATTTAATCTTGAATATAAACTTTTTAATATAAAACATTAATATGATTTAAATAAATTATAAGTAACTGAGAAATTGATATAAAAAACTCTTGATTGGCATGTTTTGGTGAAACCCAAAACTCTTTAAAAATTTCTATCCTACATAGTAAAGAAATAAAATGTGTGCTAGCCTAGCTCGTGCGCCAACTCGTGAAATAATATTTTGGGCTATAAAAAATTATTTTTGCCAACTGAAATTTAAACTTGGATTTGGTTTATCATTTCTTTCAACCCGTTATTTTATCTAGTCTAGCCCATGAATGTTAACGGTTTCTTTCATAAGCATATTCTGCAAATTTGAATAGTTTTTTCAACCTAAAAATTCAGATTTATAATTACTATGTTCAGATTTAATTTTTGATTTATGGTGACAAATTAAAGTTTGATAATGATGCAAATTATTTTTGATTATTACCATAATTAATTCTTTAATATTTTAGTTTCCAATATTCACTAAAAAGGGAGGTGAAGGAAGGGTTTGATACAATATTTTTTTTAAGATTTTTATAAACTCTTCCTTATCTCATTTTTAGTGTTTTCCTTCTTTTTTTATGCTTTGATTTTTCTTTCAAATCTAGAACTTATGTTTATCTTATTGAAATATATTTGAGTTACATAAATTTTGGTTCAAATACCTTATTTAGAAGTGCATATAAATTAAGGTTGTGTTATTAGAATCTTGAGAGGTTTATTGCAAACATCCTTTGCACCAAAAGATGAGCAATAAAGTTTGAAGAACATAAGATTCATCATAGACAACAATAAAGCTTCATCAATTTTAAAGTGCTTCAACAAGTAAGTACCTTTCTTTTATTTTGTTTAATGTTTTTTTTTAGTATGCATTTTAGGATTATTTTTCAATCTCTTATGCTTCTTTGAATGTATGTTTAGTATGCTTGCTAGAACTTTTATATAATTTCTTCTTTAATAGCATAATTGTTATGATCTATATGTTTACAAGTTTATTGCATCCTTATAGTTTCAACATGTTTGAACTCTAGGCTTTCCTTGAAATATTTTTATGTTTAGCATGCCTTTTTTTTTAAACTAAACAATCTTGCTTAATTTCTTAAAATTTTGGCTAACAATATCATGGCTAGAATTTTATCTTGGAATATTAGTGGTTTTGTGTTGCTTGTCAAGAAAAAAGGTAATTTGAAAGATAAAACAGATATGAGAGGGGTTCATATTGTTTTGTCTTTAGGAAAATAAAGTTGTTGCTATTAATATGAAATTCTTTTCTTTTATATTGGATCAGGATAGTTTGGGATGAAAGAATGACAATACGGTGGATAGGTCTAGTTGACTTCTTGTAATTTAGGATGCTAAGGTCATTAATGTCTATTGCATCCAAAGTTAGATTGGAGCAATAATTGTAAATCAAAGTTTGTGTGTGTCTATATATATATTAGACTAGTGAACAAAGACATTTAGTTTATCATCATAAAGACATACTAAACATAAGATGTCCAACAAACACCTATAGTTTATGCATGTTTAAAACTATAAGCATGCAAAAACTTAACTCATGACAAACATGCTTTCAACAAAAATATAATAAAAAGAATTTTAGCATGCATTATAAGCATACAATCAAACTTGTAATTGATATTAACTCAATGCTTTAGTATGCATACTAGTAATAAAAAAAATATCTATGTTTAAATTAAAACATAGAAAGGTGCTTACTTATTGAATTATTTTAAAGTAATGAAACTTTTATTGTTGTCAAGGATGAATCCTTTATTCTTAAGGCTTTACTGCTCCTCACTTGTCCAACTAAAATGTTTGCAATATGCATCCCAAAGTCTCAATAACACCATTTTAATTTAGATGCACTTCTAAATAAGGTATTTGAACCAACAAATATGAAACTCAAATATATGTCAACAAGATGAACCTAAACTCTAAATTTGAAAGAAAAACCAATGCTTAAAATGAGAAGAAAACAATAAAAAACAAGGTGAAAAAAAAACATGTAAAAATTTTAAAAATTAAAGCTGGAAACTCTTCATTCACCCCCTTTTTATATTGAATTTTAGAAGCTAAAAGATTGAAGAATTAATAAGAACTAATTCCCACCATTATCAACCTTTAATTACCCATTATAAATCAATAATTAAATCTAGAAAAACCAAGAGTTCTTTGAGAATAATTTTCCATTCACCCATAATTTTTTTAAATCATTTTAATTTCTTATTAGTTTGAAAATGAGTCAAAGACTTGTTGAGAGATGTTAATTTGATAGATTACTACATCAAGATAGATAACTTTTGACTTTGAACCTTTCTTAGTGAAATACTATTAGACTCATTAGACTAAATAGTAAATGTAATGTCTTAAACTATTCAGCCTTTTATGTAAACCAAGACAATAGTACTTATATAGTAATCTACCTAGACATTTCTTTTGGTTTTCATTGTTGTGTTTATTTTGGCCCTGGACAAATCTTGGACTCATGAGTGTTGTAGAGAATTCAGTTTTTATTCTCAAAGAAACAACCATATTTTTCACTCATATAGGTGATCTTTCATTAAAAACATTCTGCTCATTTATTATACCAAGACATGAAAATCATTAAGAGCTTAACTCACTTTTTATCACGTTGCAACTAACACTTAGTTCATCATTGGAATAAGTAGAAAATAATAATTTTCTAATGTTAAGAATATTATATGACTTAGTTTTGCATTTGAACCTAAATCTTAGGATCTCAAATAAACTAGGTATGATCACTCTCATTACATTGTTTCATCTTTTAAAGGCTTTAAGCCTATTTCTATCGAAGAATTATATGCAAGTTTTTTTTACAAACCTTTGGTTGGCGGATTTGAAATATTTTCCTTTGACTTTACATGGTCAATGAGAATAATTTCATTTGAGAGAAAATATTTAATGATATTATGTTTACGATATATATGTCTAGACTTACCATTATACATACTACTTTGTGCCCTTTTAATTGCTGATTAACTATCGGAATAGACATAATTAGCTGCCACTAGTTTTGGCCAAAATGAAATATCCTTTAAGAAAATTTAAAGCCATTTATCTTCCTTTTCAATTTTATCAAGAACAGTAAACTCTTATTTCATAGTGGATCTTGTGATACATGTTTATTTAGAGGATTTTCATGACACAACTATTCCACCAAGTATGAAGACATAGCCACTTATGGATTTCAAATCTTTAATGTTGGAAATCTAATTAGCATCATTATACCCTTATAGTACCATTGAGTAACTAATATAGTGCAGCTCATAATTTAAGGTGTACCTCAAATATTTGAGTACCCTTTTTATTGCATTTTAAAGATCCATACTTGGATTATTTATAAATATACTCAGTCTACTAACTTAGTAACCAACATCAGGCTTTATGCAGTTCATAACATACATTAGGCTTTTAACTATTCAAGAATATTTAACATTACCTTTATTCTTAGATAGATGTACACTTAAATCAATTAGTGTTTTAATAATGTTGTATTCACCTTTATAAGATTTTTCAAGAATTTTCTTAACATAATGAGATTGGAACAATACAAATCCATTAGATGTCCTAGAAATTTGTATTTCTAGTGTCGAGGGGCGACATTGGGCTGACATGCTTTTTGTACCTCCTGAGAGGTATTGTTATTGGGAAAGAAAGGGTTTTGGATTTAATCATAAAATTATGATTATGGTTCATGAGTCGTCACTTGTATTATGGTTACTAGAAACCCTGTGATCTGCGAGAGTCTAGGTAAGAGACTAGTTGTGTAAGGGGAAGACTCATCACCCCTAATGCATCCTACCTAAGGTAACCTGCATTGTTGTTTGATTTTTTTTCCAGGTCAGGTTTCTATTTGTTGATCTTTTTCTAAGGTCCAAGGCAGATCTTCCTTTGTGAGGAGGTTTCTATCTTTTCAAGCTAAATCCTAACCATTCTAAAGTTCAAATTTTAGCATCACATTTATTTTTGTATTTTTAATATTCAAAGATATACTCTACGGTGTAGTTTTATACGTCCATATGCTAAAGTCTACAACTAAATCCTAACACTTTAAATATAAAGTGAATAAAATGATTGGTGAAGAATATTTGATATTTTAGCCAAATCTTAATGGATACTCATAAATTAGTTACGATATTCATTTTGCATTTTAAAACATAAGAAAGATGCAATTTTTTAATGAAAATATGCTTAAAAAAATTTTAGAATTTGGCCGCACTCAAAAAAACAAAATATTTTTTTTTGAAAGAGGAAATTAATTTGAATTTTTGTTGAGATTTTTTAAATTTTTTTTAATTTTTAGAAATGTTTTGGAGAAAATTAGGTATTTTAATACCAGATCTGTATCTTATAGTGTAAATATACAACCCGATATTATGCAAAATTGATAGAAAAACATGTGAGAAAATCATATTTTTTTGAAAGGATTTTTGAAAATTTTGAAAATTTTTTAAATATATAATATTATAATTATATTATTGAATATATTGGGTTGGGCTTGACCTTGTTATATATGCTAAGCCCATCCTGGTAGGGCCAAGATCGACACAAGTAGGTTAGGCCAATGTGGGCTCAAAAAAAGGGGGTTAGGTCGATGTCGGCCCAATATATCTTTTTTAGGTTTGGGCCGGACTCGACCTAGCCATTTAGGTTGGCCCAGAACTGGTCCGATCTAGACTCGGGGGGGTGGGTAATTATTTTTTCCTCTTGATCATGCAGAACGATGGAAAAGGGGGGAAGACGAGAAAGAGGGCAAAGGGAGGAAAAATTACCTATCATGGTGAGCTACTGCCGGCTTGGCCGTGAAGCTGGTGGAGAGGATGGTGGTTTCACTGGCGGTGCTGGCTGCAGTTGAAAGAAAAAGAAAAGGAAGAAACCTGCAGAGGGGAGAGGGAGGAGCTCGTGGTGGTTGCCCCTATCACCAGCAAGGATATGAGTTTGCACGGATGCTAGGTCGCTCTCTGTCACGACATGGAGGAGGTTGTGGTGGCTGAAAAAGCAGCGAAGAGAGAGAAAGAAGAGAGGGAGATGTCAACTGGAAAAACTGGGAAGGCTGGTTTTTTGGCAAACCTAAGCCTCTAATAAAATTAATTTGACAAATTTAAAGATAATTAAGTCCTTACACTTAATTAAATCCTTCAATTAAACTCAAATTAAAAAGAATATTTAAACTCAGTCTTCACTTGCTTATTATTGGACTCCTTGATTGATTTTTTTATAAAATCCTTCATGCTTGTTGATATAATATTTATATAAAACTTTTTTAAGACTTATTCTCAACTAAGCAAAGTATTATTTTAATTTTTATATTATTGTTATCATCAAAATATATAAAAACATAGATGTATGAATTAAAGGTCAATAATTTGCTCCTTTTTTATGATGACAATAAATATATATAATTTATATGTGAACAAATGTCTCCCCTTAATTTTTGCATTATAATATATGAAAAAATTTAACAATTTAGCACAATCTAAGTAAGTATAAAAAGATTGCATATTCAATAATAATTTATGCATTAAGAAAATTAGATTTCTCCCCCTAAATGTATGCATATGTTTTTAAAACGCATTTCTCTCACATATCTCATCTCTCTCCAATACTTATCTATATTTCTTCTCCCCCCTACACATTTATCTATATATTATCTCTCCATCTTTGTGTCTCTTTAATGTGATGCACATCTATTTTAAGCTGTATTAGACAACTCTCTATTCTAGTTAACCAAGTACTAGTCGAAGCCTTTTCAACCAAGGAAATAAGCTGTGGTGTCTTAAACATGGCTTCAAATTCATTGTCATTATTGATATTTACATATGCATCTAATTTTTACTTTTACTTGGAAGACTAGCTTTTTGTTTTAATATTTTATTAGTTGTAATAATTTTTTTATTTTTAAATTCAAATACTTTTTTGTTTATTTTATTAAGTATAGAAACTTAATAAAAAAATCATAACACTAGAAACGAGTAAATTTTTTTTCTTCTTATGAGCCACCAAAACAAACAAGGCCACATAATTGATGAGTGTTTTTAGACATTAGCATAATAAATCTTTATATATATATATATATATATACATATAATATCATTGTCCATAAAATATTTAAGAAAATAACATAATTTAGAGAGTTGCAAATGATTTTTATGACTCGCATGTGTTACTAAACTCTCTTAAATTATAAAATGGTATAACATAGATTACAATAAAGAGAGAAGATAGAGGATATATATATATATATATAAAAGAAATAAATATAAAGACTTTAAAAGCACATCAAAACTTAAAAAACGACACTACAAGTACTGTAAAAAAGATCTCAATGAGGTAAATTCAGCACCACCAAGGACGATAATTGAGGGTGACTGAAGTTGGCCACACAAGTTATCTAAAGATAATGGGTGACTCACTTGTCTTTGGACAGCTATATGGCCACATCCCGTTCATTGTTGATGACCTTCCTTGGTGTTGTTGGTTCATCTCATCGAGATCTTTTCGATGGTATCGATGGTGTTGTCATTGAAGTTTTGGTGTGCTTTTCAGATTTCTTTTTTTCTTCTTTCTTCTCTCTCTCACCCTCTATTCACATATCACAACGATGAGAAAGGAGAGAGGGAAAATAAGAAAAAAGTCATGGGAGCAAATCAAAACTCTGATAACGATACATCAGTACCATAAAAAAGATCTTGATGAGATAAATTTAGTGACATCAAAGAAGGTCATCAACAGTGATTGGAGTGGGTCAAACGAGTCACTCAAATGCAATTGAGCCACCTACCACCTTTGGTGACATTTCCTAATATTGTTGAGATCTCATTGAGATTTTTTTACGGTGATGATGGTATTGTAATTAGAGTTTTAGTGTGATTTCAAGATTTATTTTTTTTTCTCTCCTCTCTCATTTCTTTTTTTTCCTTTTTTTTATTGTAATTTGTGATAGGTCATTTAATAATTTGAGAGACATGCGACTTGAGAACTTGTGATATTTTTCTAAATATTTTTAGATTGTGTTATTTTTCTAGTGTGCTAAATTATTAAAAAAGAAAAAGAAAAACTCTACATAATCCGAGAAGAAGTTCTCTGCTTTTCATTGAAAACTGCAATTTCCACTTCTATGTCTCGAACTGCCCCAACCACCTAGGCAGTTAAAAATCTTCATGTCAATAACAACTTAACCAGTCTCCAGGCATATACAAAGCAGCAGGAATGTCATAAAAGTACGAGTTAAGAGTGCACTAAGACATATTTTTTAAGCTAAAAAAGCACTGCTATATCTTCCTCGATTAAACAACAAAACAAAATCCTGCACGTTTGAATCTGATCATACACCGAATTAATAAAAGATAGAAACAAGATAGGAACATAAAAACAAATAGTAAGATACTAAGCAGTCATTCTTGGACTCTCGTTGTTCACATTCACACTCTTGCTGTTCGTAGAGTCAATGAGATTTGGAGACCACGCCTTCATAGAAAAAACATGAAAAAAACCTTTCCATCAAAGGCAATTACTTAGTAATTACTGGATGACCTAGAATGCAGATGAGTCCACAACCAGTGATCACACTGTAGGATCTTGGGATTGGATTACACTAAAGTATTGGTCGTGGATGATCCATAACCATTCATCATGCCTGTCCATGATCCTAAATTGTTTAGGTATCCAAATGTGTCCTTCCCACCATCAGAGCAACCCTGGTCTTGCCAGTCAAGGGACAAGAGCTTGGTGTTTGGCTTCACATCAATTGCATTCTGATCATTATTTCCTTGAACATAAGGAAGCATTAACCTTTGGCAAGTTTCCATGAAAGTGCCACTGTTTCCATCAAGGGACATCCCAAATGGAGAGCAAAGATCACTAAAATTTGGTGCTAACCCATGATGATGACTCGTATCTCCGAGTCCACTAACCATACCCAAGTCACCATTCCCCATGAAATCATAATTCCTAGAGCTTCCCACTAAAGCTTCTAACTTACTATCCATAAAATCTATAGGCCTTGGGTTTTCTAGCATACCGATATTGTACTTGCTATCCATGAAGTTAGAGGTTGCAATTGTTCCTTGTGAACCAAGTATGCTATTTAGGTGTGAAAGTTGCACCTCAGGAAATGAAAGGTGAAGATCAGTAGGATTGTGGGAGGATGATGATCCAGGGTTAATTTGGTTAACTGATTGATCATTTGATTTCTTAGACACTTTCTTGTTCTTTCTACATCCACCACCCACAGGGATGTTCCTCAGGGTGCCTCCTTTGGTCCAGTACCTCCTGCAAGTCTTGCAAAAGTACCTTGGCTGGGAGAGGCTGTAGTTGTTGTAGTAACAAAATTTGGTGTGTGTTGAGTCACACCTAGGGCATTTGAGAGCTTGGTCATGTGGGGGCCTAAGCCTCCTCTCTATCAAGGGCCTTGAACAAGTGAGCATATCCCCAGATGGTGAAGAAGAATCCATTCCAGACTCATCGTTAATCGTGCCCTAAACACAAAGTAAAGCAAGAAATTTAATGGGGAAATGTGTCAGGTCATTTACAATAGTGCAACGGACAAGAGGGAAGAAGAAATTATCTTGTCTTTTCATGCTTCGAGGTATCAATAATGTGCCCATGAGGACTAGACATTCCTTTTCCTTTTTAGAACATATACATTAGAATGTCATGTCATGAACGCTAAAAAATTGCAAAAAATACAGTGAAGCCAAGAACTTCTCTCTAAATATGTACTTCCAAATCTAGTAAAAACAGATTATGATCAATATTTTGGAGCCTGGAATACATCTTTTTTCTGAATTAATCAGTTCTAATATAGCTCTACATTGAACATTATAAATATTCTTTCAAGTAGTAATGTATATATATGAAAAGAAGAGTAAAATCCCATACCCATTTACTATATATATGCATTGACAGGATTAATGTATCTCACTAGTTTAAACCATAAGAAAATGACAGGCTTTTCTATGGTGAATTGTCCATCTATTCTACTCATCTTATTTAGAATAATGCAGAATAATTTTTCACACTGTAAGGCAGAAGTGAAAATCCCATGTGATGGGTGTGTACGAGCTAGATGCAGAGCTTCAAATTTCCAAGAGGAGAACATATCATACCTGCAGCCAATCACTTGAATCCATGCAAACTTGCAGTGAAGTAAGACCCATTAAAACGCAGAATCAAATGGCACAAACACACGGTTTAGGGTGTGTATATAGCATTCACCAACTCCCCTTCCCTAATTCAGTCACACTTGATCATTACTTTCATTTGTCTAACCTTGATGCATATTAGCGCTTCTAAGAGCTAGATAGTGAGAGAGGGATAGGGAGCGAGAGAGAGAGAGAGAGGCGCAGAAGGGAGTGAGAGTTGGATGGATATGGGAAGAATGGGGGTGGAGGGCAGTGAATAAGAAGGCAAGAAAAAGGTACTTCACTAGTACTGTAAAAAGAGAGAAGGGAAGGGAGAGAGACAAGGGTGATCAGCTCCTACTGCTCTACATTCATTAGTGTAGTTACGGTCCATGTCCACAGTCGGTGGGCTTAAAACATTCGAAGGTCCCTACATTGTCTGTCCAATGCCATTACAGAGGGACCCACTCATCTTGGACCAAAACCTTAACAAAACGAACGGCTGTGATGTCATTGTTTATGTTAAGCAGTGACGATGAGAACGTTGGATTGTGAGTGGGGTGATGGTAACGTCAGAAATAGCGGCTTGGTCGTCACAAGGTCCAAATTATGTGATATGACAGAAGCTAAGTCGAAGACAGAGAGAGAATATGGATTTTGGGGTTTTCGATAAAGAAACAAGGGCAGGGCATACCGAAAGAGCACTCTAACTCGAGGGGCCAAGTGAGTGGACCCACTCGCCTCCTCCCACAAGCAAAGGATCGATTCTCCTTACCATGCGCCCCTCACGTGCCTTCCCCCCTCTTCCCTTACCCCATGGCCACTCTGTTCATCTGTTGTGGCAAATGCCAAGAGACACTGCCTTGGGCACTCGACATGCATTGCCTGACATCTTTGTTTCATAAGCGGAGACGTATAATTGTAAGGCACTCCAAAAGCCAGCAATATTGTTTGAAATGCCTGAGTTTATCTAAGAATTCCACCACTTCATGTATTTGAGATTGTGAACTTGTTGTATATTTCTATATTGGGAGGTTAAGAAGATCATCTTAATGTAATTAATCACATGATATACTGTAAGAAGGAGATTCAATTAATCTTAATTAATTTTCTCTTTTCCATCAAAACTCTACTTAGCTAGATAGAGCTGCTCATAATTCAAATGACAAATCGTGAACTACCTAGGTATATAGATTCAAAAGCACCAGATCACTTGAGGTAAGAGAAAGAATCATCGATCATGGTGAAACTTACTTTGCCAAGGCAAGTAGATAGCGTGAGCAACACACCAAGCTTAGATCCAGTGCTTGAGAGGGCCCAAAGAACAAACAATCAGGTGAATAAATTAAAGTGTATGTGCCCCATGTTTCACGGGGTAAACTGACAGGTACTTCATGTAAGGAACAAAGACGAAGGAGACTGGATCGAGAGAGCTATAATCTGATCTAACTATTAATTTCCATGCAGTAATCAGTACTGCTAATCATTATTTGTTTCTTTTAGGTACAAATCAATGATAGGGTTATACCCATTTTGATCGCTCTTCAGGATGGAAGCAGCAGCAGCAGCAGCAGCTTATCATCATGGCCATAGCTCTGGGAAACCCAGCATAGCTTTCGATTTACCAATCATTTCCTTCACAAATCTATTATTGTCAAATCTAGTAGGTGATGCACTCGTGTTTAGGATTATGGTATCATTTTCTTTTTAAAAATGATTTTTTTATATAATAGTTGATTAATTTATTAATAAAATAGCCATTCAGATTAAAAACACTATAAATTTTTTTAAAAATTAAAAACAAATTCAACTACGATATATCAATATCATCAAAATCTAAATTTCATTCCTTGAACCCCTTCTGCCTGTATTCATCAAAAACATGAAAATTGCTTTCTACAAATAAGGTCAAATCCTTTATATGATAAATCAGAGTTACTAACCTTTATCCAACAATATTGCAGGCAATGAAAAATCAAACCAAAAAACCGCATTCCAATTCACTATTTTGGCGTTAAAAACAACTTAATTATGTGTGAGCCAAATTCCCCGAGCTATTCCAAAAAAACAAGACCTGACAAAACTTTTCCATCTTTCTAGTTGCACGCCTCCACCATTCATACAAAATGATTATCTATTGTCTTTGGGATACACCACACAACTCCCCACTAGAACAAATATCAACACCTAGTTTCCATGTGAATGGACATTGCAGCACCAGATGGTCTATGCTTTCCAGTTCTCTATCACAAAATAGGCATCAGGCTGCTTCATGTGAGAGTCAATCAGTCAACCACGCTATAACCAAAAAAAAAAAAAAACTTATTTATTTAAAAATATATTAAAATAATATTTTTTTAAATTTTATTTCTTACACTAACACATGATCAAAGCAATCTAAAATTTTAATATATTATAAATTAAAACAAAAATATTTTTTGAACGTAAAAACAAACACTCTCAAAGATATTAAATACAAACTACTACTATTTATGTAGATAGTGCTCAAAGAAATCTTATTCTAATTTAAAACAAAAATAAAACAAACACTCTGGAAGATATTAAACACGAATTGCTACTATTTATGTAGATAATGCTCAAAGAAATCTTATTCTGATTCTATTGAATTTGATTAAACGGTTTAAGATGTTCAAATTTGACAATTTAATTGTTTTAAATGAAGAGGGTTATCAATCTCTTGCAATGTGAACGCAACCTTTGTGTTTCTTTAAACCCAAGGAGTCGTAGCAGCTCTCAGAGCACTAATCCAAACACTTTTCGACCTATATGCTTACAAAACAATAAATGCTACGGGACCTATACGCCCATTCTTGATTCATCCTTGATAGCGAAAAGGTGAGAGACCGACGTCTGAAAGATATCTTACTTCAGCCATACGAAAACGAAACCTTAATATTCAAGGCAGTGGAATGATATTTACCCATGTTTGATTCATAATTTTAACCCTATCGGCATTTATAAGGCAGAAATTGTGTTCTTAATCCTACTCGATTTCATGGTGTGAAAAACCAATCCATTTTGAAATATATTTTTTCCATGATATTAAAACTATTAGAATATTTAAGTTTAAATCCTATAAAAATAAGCGTAGGAGAAGATTATTCTCATTTATAGACCAAGATGGGTTAGTCCTCTCAATCAACCTAAGAAAATAGATTAATCATGTTGCCATATCTTTTATGCATGTTTTATTCAATGCGTCATAGGTTTCTTTTTTTAACAAATAAAATATTTAGAAGGGAAACATTTTTCGTTTAATAATCACCACCGCTCCTATTCCTATATAGCAAACATTACTTTCACACTAGCTAGCTTCAAGCTGATGATCAAATTATAATTTTGAAAAAATCATGGTACGGAAAATGTTGGGTTTTTTCCTTTTCCTTTTTGGTTGGTTGCTGTAAGAATGAAGAGAATATTTAGAAAGAATAGCTCAACCCTTCAAGGTTGGGATTTTATTGTATTTATAGTCAATACAAAAGTTTTTAAAAAGAGTATTCAAATCTATAACAACTATACAATATCATATTACTTGCCTAGTTTATAGCCTAAGCTCTAGCTAAGATAAGAGATAGAGTCAATTGCCTAAATTATAGCTATACAAATCTGGCAATATCTTGAATCCTATCATGTCCCCTCAAGGTGATGGGGAGGATGCCACAACAACTTGTCATGAAAGGAATGAAATGTGGGAGAAGGTAATCCTTGGGTAAAAAGATCGGCAAGCAGATTGTTGGAGCGGACAAATAAGGCCTGAAGGAAGCTAGTGGAGACCAATTCACGAATAAAATGATAAGATAATTCAATGTGTTTGGTACAAGCATGGAAGACAGGATTGTGTGCCAATTGAGGTGCACCCATGTTGTTAGTGTATAGTGTGCAATGTAGAGGAGTGTTATAGCCAATGTCTCGAAGGATATAAGAAATCCATAAGAGATCTGTAGAAGCATAAGTGAGGGCTTTATACTCAGATTTCATGCTAGCAAGTGCTACTATTAATTGTTTCTTGGCACTTCAAGAAATAAGATTAAAGCTAAGAAAAACACAGTGACCCATGGTGGAGCGACGAGTGTCAGGGCAACTTGCCCAATCGACAACAACCAAGCAAGTCAAGTTAGGACGTGTATTAGTGTAGAAGTAAATGCCAACACCAAGGGTACCTTTAAGGTAACGCAAAATGCACTTAATGGCTTGGAGGTGAGCATCACGTGGATTTTGCATAAATTGACAGACCTATCAAACTAAATAAGAGATATCTGGTCATGTGAAGGTGATATATTGTAGAGCTCCCACTAGACGACAATATTCATGGGATCCAGTAACAGATGGCCATCAGAATTGGAGAGTTTTCAACCAGAGATGACAAGAGTAGATTGCGGTTTGCAATCAAGCATGTTGGTAGACTTAAATATGCAAAGTAAATACTTAGTTTCCATAAGACGAAGCTGGGTGGAGGTACGATGGACCTCAAGGCCAAAGAAATAATGAAGATCACCAAAGTCTTTCATATGAAAGCGTTTAAAAGTTGATCAATGATGTGATTAACAAGATAATCTAAAAAGCCCGTAATAATAATATCATCAACATAAACAAGAAGTAATATTGTGACAGTAGAGGAATGCTGAGTAAAAAGAGAATTATCAGCCTTTCTAAATTTGAAGCCGAGAGAAGTTAAAGCATGACTGAAACTCTGAAACCATACCCGAGGTGCTTGGCGCAAGCTATAAATAAAATGGTGTAATTTGTAAACATGGTGTGGAAAAGAAGAGTGTATGAAGCTAGGAGGTTGTGACATATAAACCTCTTCAGTCAAAACACCATAGAGAACTGCATTTTTGACGTCAAGCTGTCGAATACTCCATCGACGAGAGAGACCAACTGAGAGAAGGATTCGAATTGTTGTGGGTTTAACGACTGGGCTGAAAGTGTTAGTAAAATCATTGCCCTGTTCTTGGTTGTAACCTTTAGCTACAAAGTATGCCTTGTAGCGTTCAATGGAACCATGAGCTCGTTCTTTAACTTTATAAACCCAACGATAGCCAACAACATTCATAGAGGATGTATGAGGCACGAGAGTCCAGGTCTGATTATCAAGAAGTGCATGATATTAATCTTTTATTATAGAAACCCAATGAGAATCTTGGCTGGCAGTTGTGAAGGTCGAAGGTTAAAGGTTCACAGGGTACGGAGGTTGGAGGTAGTACAACAAACCTTTGGGGTAAGGGATAATTACTAGCACAAAGAACACGAGGTTTTTGGATGCCATTTTTTTCACGAGTAAGCATGGGATGGTGATTGGAAAGTATTGTAGCCGGAGTTGGTAATGGGGAGGTAGTTGGTTGGATTTCTGGCTGGTTGGTGTCAACACGACTATAGGAAGTGGCGGGAGATGCAAAAGCAACATGGGGTGAATCAACAGTGGGTGCAGACTCCATATGTGGGGTTGTATTTGGTGCATTAATAAGACCAACAGAAGAAAAATCCAAGTTCAGAGATAAGGAATGACTTTGCAAGGCTTAAAAGCTAAAGCCAAGGGTAACCGTGATTGAGGAACAAGTGTTGTAATGACAGTGAGTAAACTAGAACATAACCCATAAGAAAATTCATTTTCATTAAACACCACACGTTGAGAGATGAAGACATGATCACTAGAGGGATCCAAACAACGATTACCTCTATGGATAGTGGTATACCCAATGAAAATGCAGCGTTGTGTTTTTGGGGTAAGCTTGTTTTGACCATAGTCACCAAGAAATGAGTAATAAGAACATCCAAAATTCTAGAGTAAAGTGTACTCAGGGTGAGTACCAAAGAAAGCCTTATAAGCGGACTGTCCTGAAAGGATTGGAGTTGGCAGCCTGTTAATTAAAAACACAGCAGTAGAGAAAGCTTCAAGCCATAAATGTCGCGGTAACAAGGCCTGATGTAAAAGAGATAAACCATTTTCCTGAATATAATGATGCTTTCTTTCGGCAATACTATTCCATTGAGAAGTGTGTGGGCAGGAAACTCTTAGAAAAATGCCATTGACATCTAGAAGGAATGAAAAACTCATTCAATGATTCTTTAGCATCATCATATTGAATATTTTTAATTGCTGATGAAATTGATTTTCAATCATGTTTGTAAAGTTGGTAAAGCAAACAAAGCTATCAGAACGACATTTCATAGGATAAAGCCAACAATATCTGCTATAATCATTAATAAAAATAATGTAATAGATATAACCAGAAGTAGTGATAGTAGGAGAGAGACCCCAATATCACAATGCACAAACTCCAAAACATGAGTAAAAAGTCTATTTGATAAATGAAAGGGCTATTGCATGATAATTTTATTCGAAGTATAAATTAGTTTATCAGAAAACATCATAAATGAAATTTTATTCAAAGTATAAATTAGTTTATCAGAATACATCATAAAAATAATCTTGTGTTTGCTTTTTTCCAGCTTGATAAGCATCACAAAACATTATAGAGGAAATTTTATTTGAAGTATAAATTAGTTTATCAGAAACTAACTGTTTTAAGACTTTAGATCCGGGATGGCCAAGCCTGTAGTGCCAAGTTGAACTAGAAGCAGCCTTGGTAGTATGAGCAATAAAGGTTACGCTATTGCATGACAATTTACGAAAAGAGTGAGAAAGTGCATGGACTGGTATTGGATAAAGGTTGTTTTAATTGGTCCCTTCAAAAGTGTCTACCTCGTTGCCAAATCCTTTATAACAAAGTCTCATGGAAAACAAGCAAAAAACATAGTTGTTATCTTTTGTCAGTTTAACAAGAGAGATGAGATTTTTCTTTAACTGCGGAACCACAAGAACACCATTCAAAGAGAGCGATTTGAAACCCAATTTGATTGAAGAATTACTAGTATGAGAAATATAGAGAGAATCATCATCACCAACATACACACCTGAGGTACTAGTAAAAGGAGTAGGCTGTTGAACTAGATTAGTGTAGGAAGCCATGTGATTTGTTGTATCTGTGTCACTAAGCCAAAGAGGAGTGACACAATCAAGAGAAGTTTCTATGGGAACTGGCGGATTAAACACATGAATTCCAGCAAACTGAGTAGATATATTGTGACTATTATTTGAATCAGGGCAAATATAATGATAATTGTAATGGGAAGCAGAATGACCTTCTAGTTTACATATTTGATAGCATCCACGATAGCGTGATCTGCCAAACTAATTATGATTGTAACCATTATTAGATCGGTGTCCATCATTATTCAAACTATTACTGATAGTTTTATTAGTGAAGCCACCAGGAGGTAAGTAGGCATTAGTAGGATACTGACCAAGTATGCTTGGAGAGGTATCACCAAAAATTTAAGAAACAACACCTTGCTTCGGATGATTTAGGCGATGAGAATTTCGATGATTGGTATTACGAAATGGCTGATAATTTTGTTGGGCGACCAAAGCATGATGCGAGAGGTGAGTTGATGGTGGAGTTGTATGTCCACAAATACATTCAAGTTCTTGTTCATGAACAATAAGTCAAGCACGAAGCTCTATGAAAGAAATTAGAGTGTGTTGATTAGCAATGCCTAGAGCAAATGTTTGATACTCAAGAGTATAAGGAAGGCCACAAAGAGTCTGCTTTACCAATTCACTGTCTGGTACTAGTTGTTGGATGGCAGCAAGTTGATCAGCAATACCTTTGATTTTAGCGAGGTAAGCTTTAATAGAGAGGTTATTTTTGTAGGTGTCAAGAAGGGTATCATGCAAGATATCAGCACGAGATAGAGTTTGCTGATGGAAGAGCATCTCTAGAGTGTCCCAAACATCCTTGGCGAGTTTTTTACCTAGGACCACTGCGTAAGCGGTTGACAAAAGCATATTCTTAATGCCACATATAACAAGTTAATCAATTTTAAACCAACATGCATATTCTTTAACGTAGTCGGGATTTGGAGAAGCAGTGACATTAACAAGAATGGTCTTAGAAGGAGGCGGATTAGTGCCATCAATATGGCCATAAAGATCATTGCAGATAAGAAGAGGGTAATTTGATCACGCCAAAGCAAGTAGATATCGACATAGAGGTAGGCAGAAAAATTATTTGTTAAAGCAGCCAGAGAGATGAGAAAAGCATAAGAGGCGGCAAAGGAAGAAGCTATAGGGGTGGTCATTGCTTGAGAAAATATTTTCTTTAAGAATACACAGTCAGTGCTCTGATACCATGAGAGAATTATTAGAAAGAATGGCTCAATCCTTCAAGGTTGGGATTTTATTGTATTTGTAGTCAAAATACAAGTTTTTAAAAAGAGTATTCAAATCTGTAATAGCTATACAATATCACTAGTTTATAGCCTAAACTCTAGCTGAGAGATAGAGTCAATTGCCTAAATTATAGCTATACAAATCTATCTTAAAATTGTTTAGTTTTAAGACATTGCAATATATATATATATATATATATATATATATATATATATATATATATATATATATATATATATATCACAAGTTTTTTGACTATTTATAGCTCAAATAAAAGTAGAAGAAAGCTCATTTAATCCATTTATACATTTTAAAAGTTAATGTTTTGAAACTAAAAAAATCTATGCTTCCTTTTTTTCTTCTATCTAATTTGTAGGATGTATAACCTTTGTAACACATCTAAAGCATATTTGAGAAAACAAAATAAACCAAAAGCCGACATGCATGTGGCTTATACTTTATCTCCTCGGGTGGAGGATTTTACATTGGGTTTGGTTTAATGATTCAAGGTATTATACTCAATAATCATCCCATGTATTCCTTATCAGAAATTATAGAATGCACCTCTCTAAAAATAATTTTTTTATGTGCATCCCACATCAATATATACAGGAGATAGTTGATCATCCAATTAAAATTAGTGTGTTTACCCAAATAACTAATAGAATGCATCTAATCACTTGTATCTATGTCAGACAGGATGCGTTGCTTAAAGCTAAATTATCGCATTACACGATCTAGACAATGCTTCTCAACAAGCTAAAAAAATATAAGGGGGGCAATTGATGTCCGTAAGTCCATGTCCAATGAGCATATAACAAGAGCAGTTGTCATATCATCTTCTGAATAAGAATTCCACACAACCTATTAAAATATCAATGCAATTATTTTTCATCATATACCAACATCAACCTATTCAATTATTTATTATCTTTTACCAACAACATAAAATTTCTACATCATTAAAGCAATTATTTCTCATTATTTACTAACATCAACGCAAACAATTATTTCCTAAAATTTCTCAATATAAAAAAAATATGCATCAACGCAAGCAATTATTTTTCATCATTTACCAACATCAACGCAAATAATTATTTCCCAATACTTTTCAATATAAAAAAAATCCAATATTACTAATATAAGCAATTATTTTTATCATTTATCAACATCAACGCAAACAATTATTTCTCAATATTTTTCAATATAAAAAATTTCAACATCAACGCAAACAATTATTTCTCATCATTTACCACCATCAATGCAAATAATTATTGTTTAATATTACTTCACTATATTTTCCAACATCAAAAAGTTTATCTCATCATTTTATTTAACATCGACATTGTAATTTATTTTAACATACCTGATTTGACTATTTTCTATCTAATTCACCATGATAAAATAACAAAATATGAGTTTGATTATTTTTAAAATATCTACTCTCACACTATCTATTAATAAATTTGTAATGAACTTATTAAATAAATTTTTCATCAAAAAATATTTTTAATCCATTTGCATCCATTAAAAACTAAATGATCTCAATCAAAATCCCCAAAATTTCTCAATATAAAAAAATTCTACATCAACACAAGCAATTATCTTTCATCATTTACCACCATGAACGCAAACAATTACTTCCCAATATTTTTCAATATAAAAAAAAATCCAACATTATCAACACAAGCAATTATTCTCATCATTTACCAAATCAACGCAAAAAATTATTTCTCATCATTTACCACCATCAATGCAAGCAATTATTGTTTAAAATTACTTTTCAATATTTTCCAACATCAAAAAGTTTATCTTATCATTTTATTTAACATCGACATTGCAATTTATTTTAACAGACCTTTATTGTTTATCTAATTCGCCATGATAAAATGATAAAATATGGGTTGGATTATTTTTAAAATATCTACTCTCACACTATCTGTTAATAAATAAGTAATGAACTTATTAAATAATTTTTTCATGAAAAATATTTTTAATCCATTTGCACCCTTTGAAAACTAAATGATCTCAATGGAACAAAATCCTCAATTATAACAATTTTTATCAAAATTCAACGCAAACTCTAGTTTCTATTATTTCAACCATAACTTTATTAATAACATCAATTCATTAAAAGTCTATCTAATTACATCAATTAAAACAAAAATTTATCTCAATTCAAGAAATATTATTAAATATGACAAGTAACCTAATAATCCATTTAAACTCTAATTTCTCTAATTCAAATCTAATTGATTCCATGAATAACATCAATTGTATTAAAAACACATAATTACAACATTCAATACTCAAAATCATCTCAACATAAAAAAAAAAACCTAATTATCAAACACAACACAAATATTTATAAATCAAAACTCAAAACTATCAATTCAATAATAAAACCTATAAAACTAAGAGACAATACAACTATTGTACCTCGATTTTTTGATGTCTAGGTGGTATTTCAATCAATTTTGGTGGCGAGGAGGCTATTAGCAGAAGCTTGGTCGGTGTGGTTTGCAAAAACAAAACGTAAAAAGATTCATGATGATAAGGGGAAGATGATTCTAGTGTTTTAGTGGAGAATTGAAGATTGTTTTGAGTGATTTAAGATTGATTTTGTTATGGTTCTTAGAGTTTTTTGTTTTAGTAGAAGCGACAACCATGGAGAACAGAAGGCTATTAATTAATATACATATCGTAACCATGATTCTAAATCATAATTTTTATTAAAATTGTGATTCAGGATCGCAATTTATAAATAGAAAAGGAACACAATCTAGAATAACAATTCTCTTCTAACTATGGTATTTCTTCAAAACTTTTTTGAAATATATCATTCCCCTAAGACTTTTTTTTTTTGGTAACTGTGTCAGTTTCAAAAACAATTCTCATATTATTTTCCAAGAAAAGTTTCTAATAATGCTACGGCTGGGCTCTTGATCCAATAGTTCTAGCTGGTTCCATAGCCATGCATGAGAAGCTTTCGATGAAGCATTGGCATTGTAAGCTATAATGTGATGTTTGAAGACACAGAGAGAATTTTTTTCTGTTTATTTTGGTGAATAAAATACAGAAAACACTCCCTATTCCCTTGTTTGTCTGATATATTATATCCATAAGAAAGAAAAAAGGGAAGATATATCATATGTTATCATGCATGTGGAAGATTACGTGTAGAATTGTAAATGGTAGGGCCAACAGAGACCTCGCTGCTACCACTGGGCTTCTTTTTTCCTTTCCGTGTGCCGTGGAGACCACATGCAAAATATGCAAGCTACTGCAATCTTCGCACCCAGCAGGAGACACTCGTGCATTTGTATTACAACGTGAAGGGATTTCTATTTCTGCGACGTAGTTAGGTGAGGTCCATGTCAAATTTATCATGTTCTTGCTAGAAAATTCTTTGGTGTTGTGAACCTATCTATATCGACTAGAACAACTTTACTAAAACTCTTGATTCTGGAATGTGTGATGCGCGCTGGGTTTCATCTTTAAGTTGATTTTATGCTTGGGAAATCTTGAAGATTACAGGAGATTCTTGCGGATATTGCAAATACTGAAAATTAATAGAGTAGATACTATAGCATTAAGAGATAATATATAAGATCATGTAATTATTATATTTCCTATATGTTTTGTTATTAAATTTGTTATATGTTATGTTTATTTTTTATTTTAGATGATCATGTACTTATTATTTATATCCTTCATAACTAAGAACAGAATCAAATTTAGTAGCCATTATGTTAGGAACTGATTCTAGCCTATATATACTATCAGTAAATTCATGATTAAGAGATTATATATATTTCTTTAAATTTTTACGGGAAATTTAAGAACTTAACTTTTTGTCCAGAACTAGAGTTTGTGTGTTATTTTTTGCTTTTATAAAATAAATATAAAATTAAGAGTTATTGAGAAAATAAATATATTAGCTTGTGTTTTACTCCTTGTTGGCATATTTTTTATATGTTGCACGTATAAATTAAATTAATTAAGGTTGTGAGAGACTTAAATGATAAGTAGTTCTGCAGTGTTTTTCTTAGACCATTCGAAAGGAGAATCTATTATATCCAATATTTAATTTTTACGCTAACAATCACGTTATAACTGCAAGTTGTTGGGTCCAAATGCATCAAACAAAGCTTACAGGTAAACTCCATGGAAGTGACTCAAATAATTATGTAAATATAAAAATTAACGGCTAAATTATAGGATGATCAAGATAAGTTTTTTTTTTTATTAATTAAATTGATTGAACCCGATTAAATTCTATAACAGCAGGCTAATCCTATTCCTAAAAGGATTGATTATCAGCATACATACTTTATATCATTAATATTAATGATTAATAGGATTTGTGGGTGTGTCTATATTTATATAATCGGCAAAGTTCCCATTTTAATTAACCTTCATGCACTAGTCACAACTAAATACAGTGGAGATATGCATAAAGAGTTGGCAAAATCCCAAGTCTCATACATGCACTGGTCACAACTAAATATAGTGGTGTTCTTACAATTTGTTTGTTTTTATGTGGTTTCAAAAAAAAAAATTAAAATTTTTAATTTTTTTTTAATTCAAATTAATTTTTTTGTATTTTCAGATTATCTTGATATGTTAATATTAAATAAAAAAATTACAAAAATTATTGTAATATATTTTTAAATAATTTTTTTATTTTTTTAAAAAAAGTTAAACACTTCTGAATAGACTTTTAGTCACGATTGAGAATGCTATATGGTCTTTTGCCGTGACTCGCATGCGCGACACCTCGAACATTGACTGCGGCGCTGGGGATTTTAGAATATATTGCTAGCTAGCTGTCTTCTCACAAGAAATCTCAACATCCGAATCTTTGGGGACGGTGGACAGGATCTTGAACACCCACCACCACCACCCTATATTTCAATGCCCTGCCTATTAATTCTCCCTAATTTGATTTATTCTGATAAGTTTCAGTCTCTGTAGCTCCAGCTGGAATGATTCTTACATATACTTGTTTTGTTATAGAAATTCACCTCTTTTGGGTCCTACATTTGTTATAGAACCGGCAGTCCGTCCCCTGATTGTCTCTTTGCTTCATCTCCTCCATGCTTTTCTTTGTCACCCATCTTGTTCATTATTTGACTCTAATTATTTTTATATGTTGACCACTTTGAGATATACAGATTTCATTGTTCATGTCATTCTGCTTGTCAATCTTCAAGTAAAGAACAATATTGGGCTTCAACTCTTGGATTTCTTGACGTTATTAATATTAATTGGCCATCTCGTGTATGTTTACGTTTACACAGTGAAGAGAAAATACATTATACTTTTTTTGAATTGGCTGCTCTCCTCTTCTTCTTTTTCTTTATTAAAAAAAGAGAGGTTTAAGCTTTAAACTTTTTAAAAGAGAAAAAATAATGATATCAATTGAGTAACAACGTCTAAATGGTGTTTTACAATTTTTTTTTTTTTTTACTATTAGAAATGTTAGTTGTTGAGGGTCAAAATAATTGATAAACAACAAAAGAAAAGGGTATAAAGAAATAATTGTAGTAAAAACCCTAGAGAAGAGTAATAGACGGGGAAAAAAAACTGATTTTGGCTTGTGGGTTGATAAATCTTGAGTTTCTAGGTGAGTGCTTTCTATTCTTGAAACATAATTAAAGTTTTGTCTTGCATTTATTGGAAAAAATCCATTGGTGTTTGGTGGTGATATTTACTGACCGAATTGATTTCATCGCCAAATCCATTAATATTTACCGACATAAATATTTCGTCGGTAAATATCGAGGGAATCCCAGTAGAAATAAAAGAAATTTAAAAAAGCCAAAAAATACAATGATATGTAATTTTTTGTGAATGCTTTTACCGATGGAATTACATATTAATTCAAACAGCGAAAACCATATAGTGACGTGTTACTCATACAAATAAAATTACCAACAGATTGATAGACAGAAACATTCCGTCAGTATTTTAATCGGTAATAGTTAATATATAACCTAATCGTTGATCCTCTCCTCCCTTACCACCCCCCCTCTTAATCTGCAACTAACAAATAAACCCCCTCTTCCCCCCAACATTCCATCTCATCTCAAAACGACTCATCCTTCCTCAACCTTTATAGTCGTAACAACACTTTTATTATGAATTTTTCATTTTAAATAAGTAAATCTATCATTTTTTTTAAATTTGAACACAATTTTGAAATGTCAATTTTTTATTGCATATTTTTATGGTATATGTATTTTGTTTCGGTGTTTACTTGTTTTGTTATTTTTTTTCTTAAACAGACTTGTTGTATAGATACATGATTTTGTACATGTTATGGTTTGTTTTAGATTTTGTAAAATTGTATTTATTTGTAAATTGTTGAAACTTATGTCGAATTACCAACTTAGGTGTGTTGTGATGATATAAATGACTTGTTTAATGGGTTCGTTTTATATTTTGTCAATTTTATTGTCGAGTTGTAATTTTCGTAAATTAATTTGTATGTATGTAGATAATTGATATTGAATTAAGAGAAGTATGAAAGTAGGTTGATTGTTTACTTAACGTTGTTAATTAATACATATTGTTATCATCATTATTTGATATATATAGGTTTGATAAAAGTCATGGATGTATCGAGATTTACCCCAAGGATTGTAGAGGATAGATTATTGTAATAGGGTTCAGGGTTTTATAAATTACACAACCTTTATTCCAAGAAATATTAGTGGAGGTGGTATTAGGTGTTCAGGCAAGAGGTGTAAAAATAAAAAGTTTTTTCATCCAGATGTTGTAACGATGCATTTTCTACATAAAGGGTTCACAAACATTGAGGTCGTTCGAGTAAAACATCGGCATTTAAATCATCGATGAAAATTCTATTGTTTCAATGGAGTCAGGTTTCCAAACATCCTAATTGGAAACCTCATGTCGATGCATGGTTTACAAGATTTAAGGTTAATGTTAACTTAAAATTCTAACTATTTTTTATGTAAATTCATTTACTTAATTTAGATTATTGATTTATTTTTCATAAATTGTTAATGCAATGGGGTAAATTTGAATAGGATAGAGAAAATAACAATGTCGCGAGGAGGGTTTGGGAGAATCACGTTGCAACTAGGTAACAACGAAAACAATAAAATAATTATTTTTTATTTTCAATATTAAAATTTAATTTGCTATTAACTCATATAGAATACATTTGTATCATTTAGGTTTCATGATTTTTGGTATAAGACGAAAAAAAAAGCTAAAAAATATGCCAGAGAAAACACTCTGCTAGGATGGAATGACATGGCAGTTTGGAAGGATTTCAGGCCATTATACATCCCTGAGGATACATGGGTGGAATATATTCAACATGTAATGTCCGAGTGTTTCACACAACACTCACAGTCTGATACGGGGAACTGAAGCTAGCAAATTCATGGCTCGGTTACCACGCACACCGATGGCTCCATTTTTTTTATTTTGCATGCAAAACGGATGGTAAGATTAATTTTAATCACATCTATCTTTAATTAATTTGTTGTTATTTATAAATATATTTAACTTACAATATTTTTTTCTTACAGGCTAAAAGCTCTTGGACGTGAGTCGAGCCTAATGAAGCTTTTTGTGGAGACGCACGTGCGGAGTGAAGACCACCAAAAAGGGATGCAATAGTTTATCGACAACCATGCTAAACACTTTGTGGTATGTTCATTCAACCATTTTTTTCTTGAATTGAATTTGATGATTTTAGTTTTTATTTCCATAAGACATATAACAGTCGATTGAGGGAGAGATACGAGGATGATCCTTCGATCCACTCGGATTTTAATATGGATTTGTGGATAAAGGTAGGATCATCTGATGGACCCGATAAAAATTAGGTGTATGAACTCTCAAACACTACGGCCGAGCACTCATGAATGGACCGTAATGTCTCAATTGTTGGGAGCTCGTAATCGGTATCGAGCACCCAGTCTTAAGACTTTGTGGCCTTACAACAACATACAACTCATCTCACCAAAAAATATGAGCGACTGTTGGCGGATTATGAACAACTTTATCAAATGGTCATGGACATGAGATCACAGATGGGTGGTACGTGTGCACCCCCTTTTTGGCCGTATGGCCCCAAGAACAACCAACCTCCTCCTACTCCTCCAGCGCTGCCATTATTCTAATTTAATTTTATTTAAACATATAAATTTGTAATGAATATTTGGATTTTATATTATTCAAATTTATTTTATACAATTTTATTTTTTTGTTCAAAAGATTTTTTTAAAAAATATATTTTTTAATTATTAAAGACAGATATACCGACAGACACAATCCGTCGGTATATTCCAAAGAGTTTGAAACAATTTACTTCATATGCCATTACAACACTGTTACATCATCGACATAATAAGTTTGTTGATATTTTACAAAGGCTTGGAATAAAATTACAATAAATGTCATTACAAATCATCGTAATTTCGTCGGTGTATTAAAGCGGGTAATTTTTTTTTACATGCATTCTGTCTGTAAAACCATCGGTGTTTTTTTTTTACCGACATAAATGAAATTACCGACGGACAGTTTCTATCCATGAATTTGTTGGTAAAATTCTTGCCGACGGAATGGTAGTGTAAATACTGACAGAAAATTCATTCGGTAAAACTATTAAATGTGGTAGTGTGTGTGCGTGCGCGCGCACGCGCCCATGTGTATAGTAAGACTAGTGCCATAAAATGACAAGCTAGCATGAAAGAGTATAAAAAGAGATATGTACAAAGTTTAAAAAAAAATAGATAAGAAAAAGGAAAACACGATATCTAAAGGAGATGATACAAACAGGGATAAAGCATGGCTAGTTTGTCAAATTCAGCAACCCTTCTATACCTCTAAATAAGTCTAAGCCTGTATAAGTGAAGTTCTTATCCGCATACTTTAATCATAAAAAAAGGTGGTACAAGATTAGCTCAAAAACTAAATTCCAATTTGGAAGCTCTTCATGAAAAACCATTTGATTTCTTATCATCCAAATACCCTACAAAATGCTTTGAGCCAAAAAGAAAAAGGTTTTTCTTTGAACTTTCCTTTTATAAGGATGCTCAATTATATAAGTAGAAATCCTAATGAGCTTGGAATACACAATTGCAAACCTATCCAAAGCATGAAACGATTCCAAATCTTTCATGTTTCAAAATAGTGGAGGAAAAGATGATCAATTATTTCTCTATTAGAATCATAAAAGAGCAGCCAATTAACTGGGTGTCAATTAAATTCTTTCTTTTAAGAAAATCCTTGGTATATATTCTACCATGTAATAACAACCATATAAAAACTTCAATGTTTGGAGAGGTTGTGCCTTTCCATAGAAGAGTAAAAAAAAAGGGTATTCTAGGATAACTAATTCTATCCATAAAGGGTATTGCACAATTTGACACTGTATTTCCCACTTCTCTTGATTTCCCAAAGTTTAATGTCTTTATAGTGCTATTTCAACAAAATTTATTCAGTTTTGATATAAGCAATTGATGTTGATCCATCTCCGAAAGTCTTCGATGTCTTTTCTAAGAAAGATTTCAAGACCAAGACTCGTTGTTCCAGAATCATGTTTCTTTAATTTTACTTGCTAGTTTGGAAAAAAGATCATGTAGCTAAGGGAAAAGATACTTGAGGATGCCATATTCTAACTAGTGGTCAAACCAAAAACAAACATCCTTTATGTTACCTAATTTGAAACGAATACTTTCTTTGATAAATACTAAAATTGGACCTACAATATTGATGATAAAGTAAATTCCTTGCTAGGTATTAGATAATAGGAGATTAAAAAATGGGAAGCCATTACCGAAAGTGGGTTTATACTTCTTGGATATTACATCTTGCCAACCTTCTAAGCTTTGATCACCAAGACTTCAAAGCAAATTAATTAACAAAGCTTTGTTTTTCCTATTAACGATCCCACTCTTAACCATCCTCTATTCTTTTCTCGCACCATTAAATTCCAAGATACTTTACATATCTTTTTAGTATTAAAAGTTCCAGCCCATAAAAATCTTCTTTGAATAAATATAATAGCTTGAACAACACTTTTTGGCATAACAAAAATGGACATGTAGTATAAAGGTGAGGAGTTTAAAACTGTTTTGAGAAAATAGATACGGCCAACCATACTTAGCAACCTTTATATCCACATACCCAATCTTGAGCGTATACGAGAGATCACTAGTTTTCAAGTAGATAATCTTTTTAGATTAGCTCCCAAAAAGAGTTATAAGTATTTGATTGGAAGGGAATCTCATCTATAAAAGATTGATCCTACCTTACTAGCCATAAATTCATCATCCAGGTTAATTCCTACAAGATAACTTTTGTAGAAATTAACTTGTAATCCTAATGCCAGTTCAAATCATCTCAAAATCCTATTAGCATGGATAAGTGAATTTCAATAATTAGGTATAAAAACAAAAGTGTTATATGTATATTGTAGATGACTGAGGAATTTATCATTACCATATTCAATATTCATTCTTAGATGATGGCCCTTCATTTTTTTCCAAACCCCATGTAACCCATAACTTCATTTAGATACTCCCATTAGATGGAATCAAAGGCTTTGTGAAAATCTACCTTTAGAATGAAACCATGTCTTCCTTTTTTCTTGACCTCGTAAACCATTTCATTAGTAATTATAAAGCCATCTAGGATTCGTCTTTCTGCTATAAAAGCTTTTTGGTTTATGCTAATCATTATGGTATAACTAACTTCAACCTGATAGACAATAACTTGGCAATAATCTTATATAGGCCATGCACTAAGCTAATTGGTCTATAGTTAGAGAAACCATTTAGTGACTTTGTTTTTGGTAACTAGGCTAAATAGGAGATGTTAACACCTTTTAGGAGTTTACCGAGTCTGAAAATTTTGTTCACCATGTTAAGAATTTCATTCTTGATTAAATGCCAAGCTTTTTTATTGAAGGTGAAAGTGAAACCATTTGGACTTGGTGCCTTAGATTCATAACAATATATAATTTTTTGTCTAACTTTTTCGAGAGATACATCATGTTCCAACCAGATTGACATTTAAGAAGAAATAGTATTGAATCCCAACTCTCTCAATTTAGCTTTTTAGGTGTAAGGCTTAGAGAAAAGATTAGTGAAGAATGAGATGGTAGCCTGTTTTATATATTGGGAAAAAGTATGAATGGTGTCCCCATATCTGATACTTGTGATAGAATTAT
>Ga0325405_1000547_pt1 | contig 36694 bp, 20 predicted proteins | sample PopdelMetagenome_21_FD_205663 | JGI IMG/M metagenome (GOLD analysis project Ga0325405, IMG submission 205663) | Populus deltoides microbial communities from Bellville, Georgia, United States - Xylem-Control-R2 | ecosystem: Host-associated > Plants > Phyllosphere > Stem > Wood/Secondary xylem... | reverse complement strand
TGGTCTCATTGTAATGGGTGACCTACCCAAGCGGAAGAATGGTCTCATTGTAATGGGTGACTTACCCAAAATAAAAAAAACATGGAGAATTGGCGCGTTGTAATGGGTGACCGCTCAGAAAAAATGTTGGTCTCATTGTAATGGGTGACCTACCCAAGGAAAAAGGAAACAGTGAGGGCTCAAAGGCGTACTTGAAAGGAGGTAGGGTTAGAAAACACACTACTTGAGATGGTGGCTCAAAGGCGTACTCGAAATGAGGTAGGGTTAGAAAACGCACTACCTGAGAAATGGTGGCTCAAAGGCGCACTTAAAAGGAAGCGAGGGCTCAACGACGCACTTGAAAAGAAGGTAGGGTTAGAAAACGCACTACCCAAGGGATGATGGTGTAACACCGATTTGTTAATGAGAAAGCAATGCATTATGATTTATATGCATGTATACTTACCTGAGAAATATAGGTCCCCATTTTTTCATGGTGTCTTTCTTTTCTAAAAAATTAGAGTGTTGGTAGTAAACTTCGATGGCTTTTTCTCTTTTGTTTATTCGAGTCATTTCTTGTGATTTTGACCTCTAGGAAAGGCTTGATATCATCATACTTTCTTTGTCCTCCACCCTTTATCTCAAGAGTTGCCAATTTTGCCTGACATTTTTCTTAGAAAGGGAATCATGAAGCCAGCCCTACCAGGAGTTTTTTATTGCTCCCCAGTTTGATCGTGCCTCCAAGTATTCAATTCGGGTTTGGGGATGAGGCTATGTGAAGGAAGGTTTGACAAGCAGTTGTTTTCATGCAGAAATTTTGGAATTTCAAAGTTATTCCAAACAAAAAAATCATTTTGGTCTCGATTCAAAGCAAACTCGTTCTAAAGAAATTCAAGTGATTCCTATGAAGAGGTTTTCAGAAGTGATGAAAACTTTTTGTTTTGCTTTTGGTGAAAAAAATATGAAGTGACACTTGGTTGGTAAAAAAGGTTTAAGATTTAATTTGAGAGTTTCAAAGAACCAGTGTTCAAAACATTCATTTTATTTGCATGAATAATGATTTGGTTCGCGTGAGAAAGCATTGCCTACCAATCCTGATTGCTTGCCTTTGATCAGAAAGGGCTTGATTAGGCACGTAATGTAGGCTTGGGCTTTTGGTTATGAAGAAAAAGGATATATACAAGCTCAAAAGGTGTTTAAGGGATTTCAAGACTAATGGTCACTTATGCTTGTTTCATGACCTTTTGTCTTTTGAATTGTCTTTCCAAAATGGTCTATTGTGCCCCCTAATGTTGGGTTTGGGCTCTTTCTTTTTGTTTTTTCTTTCTTCACTTGGTTGAGCATCATCATATCGGTTATTTTTGTGAGAAGCTCAATTTTTTTGGACCTTTTGGTTTTTTTCTTCATGACCCCAACTCTGTTTGGACACTTTTGATTATTGAGAATTTTCTTTTATACCCCCCAGTGTTACTTGGACACTTTCAATCATTGAGGTTTTTTTTGCTGTCTCTCACACTTTCCCCTAGTGTGGGGTGTGATCCTAGCCAAGGTTATTTTCAAAAAATATTATTAGGCTCAAAAGGGGTCTGCAAAGGATATATTTTAGCATCGTGGAAGGATTATCAAATAAGGCATTTTCTCATCTCAAATGCATGCATTTAGGATCGGTAAGCCTTGCTTTCATGCGAGTATGCAAAATGATTTCTCATTATTCATTCAACTAAAACTCAACTTTGAGTCATTTCATGGTGTTTTTTTGTTTTTGTTTGTTTTTTTTTTCAGGTTTTCTAGGTGTATGGTTATCTTTCCAAGGAATCAATTGAATTTCCAGAACTTTTTTATTTTGAACAAACACCAAAATGATTTTTGTTTTTGTATTAAACTTTGAATTTCCAAAAAATCCTTGTGAACATGTGAGATCATGCATTGTTTTGGGAAGAAAAGGGAAAACACCAGTGGTTTCGTGAGTAAAAATTAAACTCAGTGTGTTATTTGCATGAAACAAACAAGAAAAATGAAGGCATGTCCTGAACACAGGAAAACAAATGATCTTATTAACAAGAAAGACTCATTTGACAGAGAAAGTCTTGTGACATTATAAGCCAAATTACCAATAAAAATTGAAACAGGTTGAAACAAAAAATCAAGAAGTTTTGTAGGCATGATCAAACAGAGGTAGTTATTTTTGGACAGAGCAAGAACAGGCTCCATTCTCCAACTCTGGTAAAAATTCCCTTTTGATTAGTTGCCCCATAAAAGCTTTCACAAAAATGTTTGATTGTGTTGAAGCTTTTGACCATGTTTGCTTATTATTTCTTCAGGCTAAGTCGTTGTTGGGGACTGATTGAAAATGACGGGTTGAGTAGAAAGACCTTCATCAGAGGTATTTCCTAGTATTTGCTTGAGCAAGCTAGAGGCGAGCCACGCTTGTCTTCAGAAACTCCAACTCTTCTTGAAAATGGGCTTCATGGTGAGTACAATCTTCATCTTCCATGTTTCTCGTTCAGATTCAGGTGCTGTAAACTCTTTGGAGACCTATTTTTCAACCTGATGCATGTGTGTATAGATGTATGTGTATGGATGCAAATGTATATATATGTGCTTTAGGGAGCTTATACTCTAAGGATAGGTTTTGAGCCATTGCATGATGGGTGACTTTTTACCTAGTCGTAAAAGGGTCTCTTGCTGTCCCAGTGATCACCCTCGTGAAGGCAATATGGGGCTCAGTAAGTAGTGGGATGACATATGCACCAATCATTACCAGTCTAAGCACTCAGCGAAGAGTTGAGGTTTACACAAACTTAAACCTTGACTAAAAGTTATAAGGTAAGTTGCTAGTCCCCAACTTAACCTAAATTTTTTCTCAATATAAACTCTCATAAAATGTGAATGATGCATGAAACAATTTTATACAATGCATGAATAAATATATACAAATTAAAGCGTATGAGCAAATGAGAACTGCACATTAACAATGACAAACAAACCCAACAATAACACAAAAATCAGACAAAACAAATACTTAGTCCACAGAGTCTCCAGTAGAGTCGTCATTCTGTCGCACGTGTGCGGCGTCGTGGTGATCGTCCTCCACACTCATATATGTATCTGGAAAATATAGGGAGACAAGGAATTCTTGTCTTTTATTAATGAAAAAAATGGAATAGGAGTCGCCACCTAGTTTTTGATTATTAGAAACCCTAACTGGTCTTAGAGATCGGGTATGGAGACAGGTTGCGTAAAGGGAAGGTATTAACATCCCAAATACATCATATCTAAGGTAAGTTACATTGTTTTATTGTTTGATAAGAACTAAGGTCTCGTTGTGTTTTCTAATTTTTGGTCTGTCTATGGTTTAAGAAAAGTCCTCCTCGGTAAGGAGGTCCTTATCTTATCGGGTAAAAACCTAACCGTTTTAACGTCCATAAAAGAACTACCTTTTTAATACCGGGAATATATTTTACGTATAAATTCGTAATCCCTGATATTAAAAGAAAATAAAATAATTTTTTTGGAATTTTTGAAATTTTGGCTAAGTTCTCGTGACTTTAATAAACTGGCTATTAAAGCCAAAACGCATGCTAAAACATATTTTTTAAAAGTTTTATTTGTTGTATGAAAATAGAATATGATTGTTTTTTTTTTTTGAGAGACTTGGTCATATGCATGAAAACAAAAATATTTTTTTGCTTAATTTTTCAATGTTTTGATGAAAATTGGGTATTTTAATACTGGATTTGTATTTTTATGATATAAAAATACAAACCACTATTAAGCAAAATTTAGTAAAAAAAATACGCGGGGAAATCACAAATTTTCTTAAAATATTTTTGATTTTTTTTTACTAGGCCGGACTCGGCCCACTCATTTTGGGCTAGTGGAGAGCGACTAGAGAAGAAGCAAGAGAAGGAAACTGATCGGACAGCGCTAGTGGCTTGCGGTGCTGGTCGCGGTGGCGTTGTTGTCCCGGTGGACGGCTGTGGTGGCAGACGGTGGTTCTTCTTTATCTCTCGTTTGCTGCTTCTTCTTCCTCTATTTTTCGTTCATTCTGTCAACAATATTCTTCCCTCTCTACGGTGGTCTCGGGTGGTGCAGCTGGTGACGGCCAAGAAGAAGAATGGGGTGGCGGCCAGTGGTTCCTGACGACGAAGAGAAAGAGGCCGGAGAGAGAGGTTACTGTTCTTCTCTCTGTTATTTGTTTTTTTCCCCTTATATTTTGTTCTTTTTCCCTTTCTTCTCTCGCCAGCGCCAATCTTCCACTCTCTCTTTTCTTGGTTCTGCTGGCGGTTGCTCTCGGTGCTACTGGTGGCGGTGGAGAGGAAGAAACAGCAGTGGTGCCCAGAGGGTGAGGACGGTTTTTCTTCTTCCCTGTGCAGAGGCCGTAGTCTCTGTTTTTCCCTCCCCACGTCTGTTTTCGCTTTCTCTTTTTTTTTTTTTTGTTTCTGTAGCTTGCTTCCCTCTTTTCTCCAAAAAAATCCTCCCTCGTCTTCTTCTTTTCCCCTGTATTTATAGGCAGCAGGGGGAGAGGTTCACCATACCCTTTCCAAGTGCAGGGCATGATGGCGTGGGATGGCTCTTGTGCAGCTGCTGCAGGGCATGGGCTTCCTCTTCCTTCATTGTGGTGGTAGGGTATGGTGGGTATGGGCAGTGCCGGGTTTCTTGGGCAAGTGGGGTGGTAGAGAAGGAGAAGTTGAGCGGGAAAAGGAGATTTAAAATCTTCTTCTCCCCTGCCACTACATGCGCAAGGAAGAAAGAGAACACTACCGTTCAAAACGGCACTGTTTCAATGTTCTTTTTTTTTTTTAAGAAAAGAAAATGTAATTTGAAAAAACCCAAAAATGGGTTATGATAGTTGCCCCCTCTTTACAATGCTTACGAAGCAAAAAAAACTCCTCGATGCTTTGCATAGTAAGCTTGTAAAGAAAAAACAAGAATGGTCTATTTTCCCAGGCGACCTGCCTATACATACTCATAGTGGTCTATTTTCAGGGGCAACCAGCCCACGCACTCATACTGATCTATTTTTTAAGAGTAGTTTAAAGCCTCGTTTGTTTACTGGAAAGTAGTTTTCTTTTGGAAAGTGAATTCCAGAAAAATAAATTCTAGGAAAGTAAATTATTTTCTAATGTTTGGTAGTGTAATGGAAAATAAGTTGGAAAATAATTTCCAGTATTTGGTTATGTCGTGGAAAATGAGCTGAAAAATAACTTATTAATGTTTTATTTTTTTCAAATTTATTAAAATAATAAGGAACAAATCCTACAAATTAAAAAGTTGAATGAGAATAAAATTAAAAAAAATATAATTTCATAAATTATCTCAAATAAAATAAATAATAATCAAAATAATAGAGATCAAATCTAAAAAATAAAAGAAATTAAAAGATGAAGAAATTAAAATAATATTAATTAACATTTTATAAATTATTTCAAATAAATTAAGTAACAATCAAAAGAATGAGGACCAAATTTGATAGATAAAAAATTTCAATTAAAAAATAATAAGGGAAAAGCAAATAACAATTATAAAAATGAGGACCAAAGTTAATATAAAAATTAAATTATAAGGGATGAAATTGAAAAATAAATATTCAAAACAATATATATATATATATATATATATAGCAATCAAAAGTTTGAGGACCAGATTTGATATAATTAGCAAATAATATGACATTTCTAAATTTTTCACAACTTCCGGAAAGTGTTTTCCGCCCAAAGTAAAAGGAAAATACTTTTCTGAAAATCAAGCCAAATTTTTCTTTGATCAGAAAGTGTTTTTTATTAACCAACTTTTCTAATGACAAACAAATATAAAAAAGTTTGGAAAATTGTTTCCCATAAACTATTTTTTGGGAAACAAACATACTCTAAATATTTTTTTTATAAAAAATAAAAAACAATTATAAAAACAATTAATTTGCATTTCTGTTTAGGATACTTAAAGAGTAGTTTGAATGTTTTTTTTTATAAAATAAAGATCATAAAAAATTAATTAGCATTTATGTTTAGGATACTTTAAGAGTAGTTTAAATGTTTTTTTTATAAAAATAGAAAAAATATATATAAAAAATTATTTAGAATACTTCAAGGGTAGTTTAAATGTTTTTTTTATAAAAAATAAAATAAAATATAAAAACAGTAATTAACATTTATGTTTAGTATACTTCAATGATAGTTTAAATGTTTTTGTTTTATAGAAAATAGAAACAATTTATAAAAAAATTATATAGGATACTTCAAGGTAGTTTAAATGTATTTTTTATTAAAAAAATAGTTAGCATTTTTATTTAGGATACTACAAGGGTAGTTTAAATGTTTTTGTTATAAGAAATAGAAAACATTTATAAAAACAATTATTTAGGATACTTCAAGGGCAATTCAAATGTTTTTTTATAAAAAAATAAAAAAAAGTAATTAGCATTTCTGTTTAGAATACTTTAAGATTGTTTAAATGTTTGTTTTTATAAAAAATTAAAATGATTTATAAAAACATTTACGTACAATACTTCAAGAGTAGTTTTAATATTTTTCTTAGAAAATAAAAAAATTATATATAAAAATTAATCAGCATCTCTGTTTATAATACTTTAAGATAATTTAAATATATTTTTTTATAAAAATAATAAAAATTTTAAAAAATTAATTAGGATTCTTGTTTAAGATACTTCAATGGTAATTTAAATGTTTTGTTTTTATAAAAATTGGAAATTATTTATGAAAAAGTTATTTAGGATACTTCAAAGATATTTTTAATGTTTTTTATAGAAAAAATAAAAAATTATAAAAAAATTAATTAACATTTATGTTTATGATATTTAAGGGTAATTTACATTTTTTTTATATAAAAAATAAAAATAAAATTATTTAGGATTTTTGTTTAAGATACTAGTTTAATTTTTTATATAAAAAATAGAAAAGATTTATATAAAATAATTATTTAATATTTATGTTTAGAATACTTCAAGGTTAGTTTAAATATTTTTTTATATAAAAAAATTTATTTAGAATAATTTAAAAATAATTTTAATATTTTTTATAGAATAAATAGAAACAACCCCACTATAAATATAAAATATTTGCATAATAAACCATATTATAAATATTAAGAGGAGTCCAGCGGTGATCTCTTTTCCATTTTGTATTACAAAAGTCGTTGAAGTGTATTGGATTAAGGCATAGCTGCCAGATTTTTTTTTAAATTAATAAGATGGATATTCGGATCAGTTTGCATACACCTTTACTAATTTTACAAACCTTAAAATTAACAATTATATAAACCTCCAGTAACCATCATATAAGTAACCACAAAACTCAAACCTAAAACTATAAAAAAAAAACAAACATTTTAATTTTAAATTTTTATTACTAACCACCTCCTAATGGATGGTTTAGCTGCTGCACTCAATTAGCTTCAGCGACACTCAAAACATTTTTTATTTTTTTTTTAAATTTATTAACCGACCATGGAATGCACACCAAAATGATAATAATAATAACATGATGTCCTTGTTGTAATTATTATTATTATTATCAAAATTCATTCCTCAAAATTTCAGATTCCAGTCCTAATTCGTAGCGAAAAAATTAAATCAACATCAAATGGCGGAAGAGAAGGAGTCAACGTCGATTCCACTGAGCCATCCGGACGACAATGGCGGTGAAGATCCACCCAAATCGCCTCCTCATTCTAAGTCCTCATCTAATTCCTCCACTCGTGAGGTTTTGCTTCATTCTCCACTCCTTTTCTTTTTACACTCCCTGCCTGCCACTTTCTTTCTTTCTTTCTTTTCTGATTTTCGGCTTCACTCACTAATTCTTACTTGTATCTATAAATTTGATTACCTATATATTTGTTTATAATTGAAAATTGATCCTTTTCTTCTATCTATGATAGCTAATACTGTATTTGGCGGCCTTTTCTAATTCAATGAAAAAAAAAACCTAGAGAATGTAATGTTGCAGAATCATCTCTTGCAACAACCATGACATTGTTAAACAATCTGGTTATCATCATTCTGGTTGCTACAGATGTCAACTGCTAATGCCCAACCTTAGATGAGTTTTGTAAGGAGAAAGTTTGGAATGCCTTGGGGAATTTACTTTTATCACACTTGTGGGACCAAACACCATCCTCAATATTGAATATTTTCTTGCTTTAGAGACTTTACCGACCAACCCAACATCACTTCCAGTAACCGCTGCAGATGATCATAAGCAGCAATGCCTTTGTACTGCGCTGCAGAAAATACAGTGCTTGACTGCTTCTGTTTGTCAATTTCTCGCTCCCCCGACATTGATAAAATTGCAGCAACTTACACACATGTGACTGTGCTGTAAGGATCCAATAATTTTTCTAATCTTGCTCATGGTCCAGTACTTTTGCTTCCTTCGGGCATTTGGGTAGTGAAGTGGTGTTGCTAGAGAGATGTCTGTTTGCTCGCACTGGCCACCTAGAGTGCTGATTTGATGTGTCAACTGAACAGACTGTGGCAGAAACTATATCATTTCATGGCAATAGTGCCTCCTTGTAGAAATACTCCAAGTTCCGAACCTCTCGGATGTGATTTGAAATTCATCTACACGTCCAAAGGGATTTAATCTATGAAACAACACAATTCCCTGCACATACACATATTCACAAGATGTTTAAACTTGTTCACACATTTAAATCCATGGAAATCTCCAAGCTTCATTGCTGAGGTTTATTTAAGTAAATAAATGTTCAGTTTTTATCTATAACGTTGCAATTTCATTCCTCCAATTTTCCAGGCCTGCTGTTTTGTGCTACAAAGCTGGGTCTCCAAGAAGTTCATTACTGGATGGTAATATGCATGGCTATGCCTTATTCATTCCAAAAATATTTCTGACTTTCCAGCCTAAGAATGTGATGCATTGTGAAATTGCAGTGTAGTACTTTTCCCCATAGCTGTGACATTCTTTATTACATGGTGGCTTATGCAATTTGTTGATGGTTTCTTTAGTCCACTATATGCACACCTTGGCGTTGACATATTTGGTAAGCTTAAAATGCGGCTTTTCTTATGCTTTTGACTTCTGGAACTTCACCTTTTCTAATTCTATATCAACTGCTGTATTCTCTCATCTTTATTTGTGGATAAATGCAACCAGCTTACTTTGTTTCCCAGGACATTTAAAATAAGCATTTAAAGTAGAAAGAAAAAAAACCGGTGGATGTCGGGAAGAAATATAGGAAAATTTCTCAATAAAGAAGATATGGTTTCATGGTCTAAGCATGATGTCACTTCTTCATTTCAATGCTTTGATGCGAGAGTAATGCATTGTATCCAGTTCATTAATTCAATGGTCTATCTTGACTAATTTTGATTTGCTGGAATTAGTATTTTATGGTTTATTATTATGATCCGAGTCTAGAAACACAAAGTTCAAAACAATTATTCTAAACAACTTCATAGTATTTGAAGTTGGAACATATTAGTTTAGTGGTCATTGGATTTTGTTATAAAATATGGGGAGGCTTGCTAATTTCAGTTGCTAACTTCACATCTCCTTCCGTTGTTTTAGTGGAACATCTTAGCGAGAAAAAGTTCTCCAACCTCTAATGCTTTGACATTTGCTTTACCGTGATAGAAATATGTTTTGAATTGGATCGGTAGTACATAATTTATAGCAGATCTCACCTCACCTAAATTTTTCTAATATGTTGCTTGAATTGATTATATGCCTGGCCAAATGAAAACCCACATGTTACTTATTCTGGTTTAATGTTGGGTTATAACTTGTTGATCAATCAAATAATTTCTAGATTAATTATGCTATATATTCTTAATCAAATGACATGTGATTGTTTATTTCTGGTATAAATAATGCCTCCATATTTCTTTATTTAGGATAAATGAAGGAACATTAACTTGCCTTTTATGATCAAATCAACTGATAAATTGATCGCGCAATGTGGTTAGCCTATTTTATGTTGGATTAGGTTTAATCTTGTCTTGTGATGATTGTGTTTATGGTTGATCATCAACTTCACGTGTTAGTATTCGAACATGTGTTTGTTGTTGTTGATTATTACCTAAAGGATTGGTCTCTTCTTATCCTAAAACCTATTTTCCTAGTAAGGTGTATGGTTTATTATCATTCTTTTTCACTGGTGTGTTTAGACACTGCATCCTTTTGAGCTAGGTCTTGGTTAGCTGACCTTATCACCACCTTCTTTCCAGGTCTAGGAGATGTTGGCAATTACTTGTTAACCTGTCATCCTCATCATTGAGTTTTGATGACTTCTGTCGTGGTTGATGCTTATACCATTCTTTGTCAAGATGCTTTTTTAGGCCTAAAGGTCTTGGACTCTTGTTCCTTGTGAATCTCTATTTAGCTTTGTCCTCAAAGTCTTCTTCCTTAGGTAGTATTTTATGACAATTGGGACACCTATATGCTTCACAAAAAGGCTTATCATGATTTTCTTGTGTCAATACTTTTGCTTTACCATGATTGATATACACTTACCAATAGCAACATCAGTGACCAACTCTAATTTTTGTTGTGGTCGATCAAACGTGGTATATTGTATTTCTCCTTTACCAAGAAGTACTCTTGATTTTGGAGCAACCATTGTTGTTACCTTAGAGAAAGGATCTGATTATTCTTTATTTTCACTAGCCACTTTGGTCTTTTGTTTCTACATGAATAGGCTTGTTAGCCTATTTGGACTTTTTTAATGCAACAATCTCAAATGTTTTTTCCTCTCTAAGTTTTGTGACTAATATTAGTTGTTGTTGAACTTCTTTAAAATCCTCATCAGAGTTTAAGTTAACCATAGAATGAGCAATTGTGACCTTGTTGAAGTAGCCAACTAAGCATGTTCCCTTTCTAGTAGACAACAAGCCCCTCCCCCCGAGGTATAGGAAGATTGAGATTGTCTTGCTAAAAAACCCGTGGGCACTGAACTACCTAATTATAGGTTGAGTTGGTTGTAAATAAGGTGGTTTGGTTATATAATTGGTCTAAGACTGCCTATATATTTGCGGGATAGGTGGTACCTCGCGTGTGATTGTACTCTATAGTTGTTGGGTTTGTGGTTGTGTTTGATGTGTAAGCATTAAGCATACGGTACCCGGGATATGGTTGGGAATCCCCATTTCTGCCCATTGAAACCTTTCTTGTGGAAGGTGCCCTTATGCTCGCCCTCCACGTGTCTGCATGGGAGATTGATTCTTAATCTAATTGAGCTGGTCGACCATGGCTTGCATGGTTCTATTGATTATCACAATGTTATTATAGTAAGTCGTGTTTTTTATGTTCTCCATTTCTAACTAGATGACTCTTAAATCAATAATGGATAGGTTTATTTGTTGATAAAAAGACGATCCTTCAGGAGCCTTTGGTGGATGACTAAAGTTTGGCCATGATAATTATGACCATTTGACTGCACCATTAATCCCTCGAAAGGGCTATGCGTGAGGTTGGGTTGAAGGTGTAGAATTGATACGGCGTATAACGTGGATAAAAGTTAGGGTTCTCAAGCCTTAAGGTTACAAATGTAAACTGTCGAGAAATTTAGAGAAAACTCAATGGTGTTTTATAAAATCTGAATAATAGTCTTCAATCTCAAAATAAACAATATATCCTTATTTATATTAGTTCTAAAATTCTTTATAGGAAATGATTTCTAATTAAAACTTTCCTAACCAATAGAATCCATCTAGTAGTACGATTTCTAAATAGTAAATTACTAATTAAATCAAAAGTCCTTATTTAAATAGAAAAAATAATCCAAATACAATAAGGTAAATAAAGACAATCATGCACAGTAACTTCTGAGCTGTATTTGAAGGCTTTTTCGATCTCCTTTCATCGTGAGATTTTAACCTAATAAGGAACAAGGCCTTCAGATTTTTTTTTTCAAAATTGTAGCTCGATCCAACGGTTCGATTAAAATTTATTTGATTTACCTAATAGAATTCATCTAGCATCAAAATTTATTTCTAAATAGTAAAGTACTAATTAAATTAAAAGTCCTAATCTAAATAGGAAATGAATCCAAATAGAACGAGGTAAATAAAGACAATCATGCACAATGACTTTTGAGCCTTATTTGAAGGCCTTTTTGATGTTCTTTCATCATGAGATTTTAACCCAACAAGAAACAGGGCTTTCAAAATCTTCTATCAAAATTGCAACTCAAACAGTCAGATTAAAAGTTATACTTGATTTACCAAACTGTGTCTTAGACTCTTCTTATATTCCTCAAAACCTAAAAGCTTAGCCATTGATGAAATAATGCAATAAGCATTATTATGCTAAGAATATGGAAGAAATCTCCCATGTCAAGAAATGCCATTGAATCCTCTTGAAGTTGACAAAGGCAACAACATTGAGAATGATGGCAAAGGTAGAGGTTGTATGGAAGCACTATGACTCTGTCCATGTGCATCTCTTTATTGCTTAAAGGAGTTAAACAATGATTAACCATCGTGGGGTTCAATCTCATTAAGATTGCTAAATTGGCCATAGAATTGGCTATTGGCTTACAGATTCTACATGGCTATGCAATTAGCCTTAGTCAGTTGCTTGTACTAATTATTCATCAATCATAATGACGATGTTTTTACCCCTTTTTTAGGTGGCATGATTACCGACTAATGGAACAATATTGGATATAATGTCTTGTGAAGCGTGCCAATCTATTGATCAATCATATAATATCTAGATCAATTATGTTACCTGTTTTTAATCAAACAACATGTAGCTGTTTATTTTTGGTATAAACATAACTTTAGCTAATTCAGTCTTCCTTGTTGCATGTGTCTTTGGTACAATTTATTAGTGGTTGTCGTTGTTGCTGCTTGTATTAGATGGTAGTAGTTTGGCTTTATTTGGGTTATGTAGTGAGCAATGCCTTTATGGCTTTGTTGAGAGCTTTTAGCGAGGCTTTGTAAGGAGATTTTGCAGTTTTATTTAGAGAGATTTCTGGGGTGTAACTGGTGTTTGCACTGTGTTTCTAGGCTTTTCTTGAGTGAAGTGGTTGTGGAGTAGGTGATTTGCTAAAACACCTGAACTTTGTGCACTCCTTTTGGTTGTTTTGAAGCATAGAAGAATCTTATTTGAAACATGTGAGGCATATGCCTGACTTCTAAGAGGCTACATAAGGCACAAGCTAAGCACCTTGGATGCCTTATCATGTGAATGCTTAAAATTTTCTAGTTTCCAATATAGCCTAGTATAACTTATGTGATGAGGTGAGGTTTTAAATCGAAGGAATCTAGATACTCTGGAAACTAAATTTAATTAAAGAGATTTTTTTTTATCTAGAAGAAAATAGGTAGAAAGGGGCAGAACACTTAGTGAGGGCATCTGGTGATTGAGGAGAGCAGACATAGTTGACAGTGATGATGGAGTAAATGTTGATGAAGATTAGAACACCATAGGCTTTTGTGCTCTTAAAGCTTAAGCAGTTGAAATTAGATAAATTTTTTCTTAGGTTATTTATGCAAAGAAGAGAATGCGAGTATCACAAGTTGAAAATCGATGTTCAATTCAATTGTCAATAAGTTTGCATAAATCATAGAAGAGGTTCTCTTGAATAGACACCAAAACTCTAGTAGTATCCTTTTTAAAGGAGAAAAGTAAATAGAAGAATAGAAGAAATCTAACCGAATCAAACAATTAAAATAAAATGACTCACACTACGATAATAAACAATATGTCAAAGCCATATAGCTAGTTCCCCATCATTGTCCTCCTTTCCGAATAGTGAAAGCATGGATAATCACAAAGTGGAAGCTCCATGAATTGGTCTCATTCGAAGCAGATCCACCTAAAACATCAAGCTTATAGGACAAGAGGTCTGGCGATGCCTTGATAAGAAACAATTCTCCATATTGAAAATAGTGATAATGTGTTCATAGATGGAAAATTGAGCAAAGACACATTAGACTCGTATGAACAAATAGTGTGAAAGTAGAGGCCAGAAATGGGGAGTGTAATACTTGGCATAGCCACTCATATCAAACCTTGAAGGCACAAAGTACATTTCAATGGAAAACGAACAATTAGCTTTATTCAACTAAGTGTTTGTTGGTAGCATATAGAGCAAGACTATGATAATAGGAACCGACAAAGTCCTAAGGGGAAAAATCCAATGGTAAATATAGAAAGAATAACCACTTGAAAATCTTTTCTTTCTCTTTAGGTCTTCTTAGCTTAAAGACACTGTTCTTTTGCCATTATACTAAAAGTTGTAGGTAGTTTCTCTACTACGATGAATTGAATCCACATCAAAATTCAAGGATGACCGAGCAACTAATGGGCAACATCTATAGGCAACACACTACACCATACTTTTTTATTTCCGACTATGTGGAAAGAAAATAGACTTCTTATAACATTAACTTGAGCATCTTTGATTTCCTCACATGACTCACTAGGTGTTAAAGGATGAACTATTTTATTAATATTTTCCTTAATGGACTTCAACCTTCCATGTTCATGAGTTCAAGTATGTTGAGGACAATGAGAGGCAAGATAGTTTAAAGCACTCAATATTATTAGAACCATTTCGAGGAAACCCAAAAGCTTTATCAACTTTAATCCCTCAACAAGAATAGTTTGATTAGGATCAAATGGCTTATTAAATGTTGAAGATTTTTAGGTCTAGGACTCTTTTATTTCTGATTGACTCAAAGACCTAAAATAATGTTCATATTCTAAAGCCGTTTGTTAGGGCTTTTTCCAAGCTATCCAGAGTTTACATTTTGACTTCCTTTTACATTTTGTCTTAATCCATTAATGAATCTTGAAACAATTGTTAATAACCCTTCATGAAGGTCACATCTCAATATTAGATTATCAAAATTATCCATGCATTGAGTTACACTTGAAGACAGTTGATTCAAAGTTGAAAGTTGTTCAAGCATTTGTCTCTCATGATGGGAGGTAAGGTAGTTTTCCTTCATCTTTGTTTCATCTCTAGCCAAGTAGTGATCGGTTCTTCATCTAATCTCTCTAATCCTCTTTTAACTCTCTTCCAATATCATTTGGTAGCCCATGCAAACATCATTTTTGTAAACTTATCCTCAACTCACCAACCATGTCTTGCCATACAAAAACAATTTCCTTCTCTCCTAACCAATCTAGAAAAGCATTGCGGTCCAACTTGCCTTCGTAGGACTTGGCATCTACCTTGACCTTTTTGGAAGTCATCTGTCTCAACAAAAGGTTGTCTTGGCAACCTATATGAATTCCTCTCAAGTAAGGAACTTGAGGTCTCTGTTGCCTTTGATACCTCCCACCCTCATTTTCAAAATGTCCATAACCCCTATAAGAATACCTAGCTTGATGCCTAGTAGTTGATTGAGGAGGAACATGATAGTAATTGCCAACATCCTCTTCAAACGAGTTCGCTCCATGATATTCTCTAAAAGAAGTTTCCTGGTATTGACTCAAAGTAGAATTATGTGTGGCAATGTTTCTTTCCGAGTTTTGTGGATCTTTAATTGAAACACTTTGTGCGTGGAGAATGGGAGCTCTGGATAAAGAACCGTGGTCAACAATGCTAGTGTTAGGCACTATGCTAAGGTGTGTCATACCAATCGGTTCAAGAGGTTGTTTTCCTAGTCGGCAAGTTGTGTTAGGATTTTCTAGAATTATCAGCTAAGTCAGCTATGCCACTTCGATGTTACGTGGTATATCCTCCATAGCCTAGTGAGTTTTTTTCCAATTCTTTGTTAGTTACCATAAACCAATGTAAAAGCTCAAGATATTCAAACAAAAGGCTACTAAAAGACTAAATTGAATGCAATGTTTTTTTTTATGCAATTATTTTTTCTTATTCTAACTGAAAGGTTTGATGGGAAATTTATAAATTAAACAAAGGAGACAGATGCAAAATTGATACCAAAATTGATGGAGGATAGGATTAGTTTTGTAGAGAATGTAGAAAGGAGTAGAAATTACGATAGGAGAGGTATTAAATGGAAGAAAGACATAAAAGTAATGCAGAGAAAAAGAAGTCCCTAACAGAAAGGGATAAACAAAGGAAAAATAGAGGAGAGAATGAGAGTGCAAAAGTTGAATATCACTGTTCAATTCAATTATCAATAAGTCTGTATAAAATATGGAGAAGGTGATCTTAAATAGGCATCAAAACCCGAGTAATATCCTTCTCAAAGAAGGAAAGTAAATAATAGTAATTAGAATTGAAAGAATTCTAACCTACTCAAACCACTAAACTAAAACAAGATATTAAAGCTATATAGCTGGTTTTCAATCATTTTGCCAATGGCCTAGTGCATAGGAAGCCTGGTTGCCTGACTGCCTTTAAGGTGGTGTGCTGCTCTTGGTACAACACTGGCAAAGAGTTATTGTGAAAAATAAATATTCCTTTACTTTGAATTAGAAAAGCTAATAAGAAGTTTTTTAGTGAACATTTTTGCCACTTTCTATCTCGTTTGACCATTGGAGTGTTAAAAAAAGTTGCAAGATATCACCTGAAAATATGTGCAACCCAAACCCTACAAGAACCAAGGAGGGAAAAAAACCAAGGCTTCAAAAGATAAGCTTGAAATTCGTCTTTTCCATGTGCTAAGATATGAAGTTGTGATAAACTTCTTTGGAACGTTAAGCACCATTTGGATTTGCATGTCTGATGGATCATTAAGTGTTTTCTTCTTCACACACATTTTATTACTCTGGATGATTATTGTGTTTCAGATGTTTTTTCTTCAAACACTTTTTGGGTCTAATTTGGTTACAGAAAATTATTGTTTGTTAAAATGTGCGATGATTTATCTCAAAAAAATTGTTCTGTGATGCAGGACTTGGATTTGTCACATCTCTGGTGTTTGTGTTCTTTGTTGGTGTTTTTGTTTCATCATGGATAGGTTCCACCATCTTCTGGCTTGGGGAATGGTTTATAAAGCGAATGCCCTTTGTGAAGCATTTATATTCAGCCTCCAAACAAATTAGTGCTGCAATTTCTCCAGGTTATGATAAACTTTCTATTTTTGATTGCATGAGGGGATCTGGAAATGAAAAATTAGTTCCAACTGCACCTTATTGGCTAGGAAGCAGGAGTTGCTTTATGTAGCAGTCATGCTTTGGAAGCCGTGATCTAACAGTGGTCACTGAAATTAATATTTTCATTATGTTAGAATTTATCATATATAATATCAACATAATTTCAGGTTTGGTTTGGATCACTACTGGCTGTGCTTGGGGTTTGATGCTATATGGGATAACATTTTTGTATGCAAATTTTGAATTGTCTAAAATTTAAAGACATTGTCATATGCTGCTTAGGGTGTGATGTTGATTTAAATCAGTCATATTTCCAGTTCTCATTCAATCTGGAATCTAAGTCTTGTGGAATACTGTATTAGGAATTGAACTTAAGTGTTGAAGATGGATGTCTTTGGTCCCTCGTGACTATGTTACTATGGATGCGCAGCATGGATTCTAAGAAAAGTTGGTCTCGGAGCATGTTATTCTCTGCTATTTTAGCAGTTGTCTAGTTGCCATCACCATGATCATTTTTATTGAAGTTATGCTTACTTGGTGTGAGGTTTCTTGGCAATTGACACTGACATCAAGCCTATAATCTCTACAGATCAGAATACCACAGCTTTTAAAGAGGTGGCAATTATTCATCATCCTCGTGTAGGTGAATATGCTTTTGGTTTCATCACATCAACAGTAATCCTTCAGGTATTTGCTTTACGGTGATGAACTTCTCTTGCAAAAGAATCTTTTTTCCTTTTGTGAGTATATTAAGAGAACATCCTATTTCTTCATACCAAGAATCACTCTGAGTTCTTGAACTTTGATTCTCTTGGTTATTGACTTCAGAGAGATAATGAAGATGAAGAGTTGTGTAGTGTTTTTGTTCCGACAAACCATCTATATATTGGTGATATATTCCTGGTGAATTCCAAGGACATTATAAGACCAAATCTGTCAATTCGAGAAGGAATAGGTATGTGTGGTATTATGAAATAGCCATATCTATCATGTTGCTTGGGAAACATGGACTTTTGTTTGCTGGGAAGCTTGAATTTGTAACACAGCATATCTTTGTTTTGTTTCTTATTTTTATTTCTGCATTTTTTCTTTTATAGATCATCTGTAGTTATTAAATTATTCAGAACATGATTTTGAGCCCCAAATCATGTTAAAAATCTACCTTTAAATTTATGAATAATGGAAGTTTTTATGCTGTGCGAGAACCTTCAATTACTTGATGCTTTTCTGAGTTCAAATGCAGTGTAGTCCGACAACTACAGTTAAAATCATCCCGACAAAACCATACTTTACTAAACTTTCAGTCATATTCTAATTTATTCCTTGGTTCTTTTTTCATGCAATTTGATATTTTTATTTTATTTTTTTCGATTTATTCAAGTGTTAAAACTTCACTTCAATTTGCAAATAAGGATCACTAGAGATATGGTCAAGGATAAGAGTTCCGTGCTTTAGTTATGAATGGATCACATCCTTTATTGCACTTAAATTCCGAAGTCACTGCATGTAGGAGGAAATAAAGAACTGTGACTTAGATCTGATTTGCATATAAAAGAGCACGGGAATGATATTAGGGGGGGGGGGGGGGGTAAAGGTACACAAAGCATGGTCTTATTTATTTACTTGTGTGCATTCCAATTTTTCATATTTTCCTAAGTTTATAACACGAGACCTCAATCAAGTCATATATTACCCTGAACTTAGACAAGCAACTTCTAACTACATCATGGTAAGAAAGTTCAGCAAGGATTGTTTAGTAGACACTTGAGAAAATATCATGCATCTGGACTGGACTTCAGTTTCAAATGGGGCTTATTGTTGACAGTTTTGACTTGCATTGTGGCAAAGGGAATATATGAAATGTTAGTCTTGTTTTTACAAGTTTTCTGATGCAGGCTTATTTCTTTATTGTTGTTTAAATGCAGAGATCATTGTTTCTGGAGGTATGACAATGCCACAGATGATCTCCCCGGTGGAACGGGTTGTTCACCAAAATGAAGGAATCCCTTTGAACAGGATGGTGTAATGGCATCAAGCAAGAAGTAAACCCTTTAATTACATTCAAATCCCACATAAAATGACCACGGAGAGTTTATTCTTATGACAACCGAGTCAATTGATTTGTTGCTTGTAGCAGTAAAGCTTTCGAGAATGCACAACTATGGTGTCTACTTGAATCTGTCTGTAACTACTATTGTTTATGGTGTCCCTGCAGCTGTTTTCACCATACGAAGGAAGTTGTAAGGGAGCCCCGGCCACAAACTGTAATTGTCAGTAGCCCGTGTCATTAATGGAATTTTTATAATTATATATCTGTTTTAGTTTTTTCTTATTTCAGGATGCATTGCCCACCCTCATGCATGATATGATCGTTCTCACCGTGCAGTGAAAAAAATTTCTGTGTTTATTTCTTTCCGTGAATGATTTAAAAAAAAAACAAAAATTAGGTTTTTATTATAGGCTAAAGGCTATGGTGACAGTACTTTTTGTCAATCTTCGATGCTTCAACTGATTTGATTAAATGTTATTATTGATCTAAATTAATGGAATTTATAGGCAAGTTCATCTCTGTGAAGCCAAGGAAACAAATTTAGGTTTTTTTAATGCTATCCTTTGTCCACCCTCACCTTCCTATCATTTATTTTATAAATTCATGGTTCTCATGTAAATTAATTGGTTATCGAGTCGGTAAAAAGGTCATCTATTGGTAGTGTCCTTGACTTGCAGAATTAAATTAATGCCTCGGTGCTTTCCTGAAAATCCAGGTCTGTAAAGAACAAAAAGTTTCCTTGTGTGGGATATAAACTGAATTAATAGCTGAGAACGTTAATAATAATAATAATAATAAAAACAATGCATTAGACGGGACACGGGACACTTAGAGATAAACGTTTTGAAAGAATGTATTTTTATTCCTTCTGCTGGCATTTATTCATCACTGATGGTACTTTTTTCTATTTTATTTTTATTAATATGAGTGTTCGGTTCAGCTTGTTTGCATTTTAATTAATTTTAGAGTGTGTTTGGTATTGTGGAAGCTATTGTGGTTGTGGTTTGAAAAAAATTGTTTTATAAAAAGTACTTTTAGTTGAGGTTGGTTTGAAAAAATAGCTGTTTGGTTAAAATTGAGGTTAAAGAAAAAGTAGTTAATGTGTTTGATTAATAATGCTTTTAAAATTGAGGTTATAAAATAATTTTAAAAATATATATTAATATTGATGATTTTTAATTTAAATATTGTGGGTTTAACTATTGCTATTATATCATGAAATAAATCATACTTTATATAAAATATTTTTTATTATTCTATGAAACCATTTATAATTTCATTACGTACGAAACACATCCAACAAAAACTACAGTTTCCATAATATTTTTAGCATGTAATAAAATTAGATAAAATATTATCAGGTATAAAATTCACTCTAAACTAGTTTTTTTTTAAATAAATGTTAAAAAAATTAACACACTACTTCAAAAAAAAAAGTCACACAGGTAAGTGAACAGTGCAAGAGAATTGCATTGCTCACTATTTTTAAGTGAACAGTGCAATTCATTGCACTGTTCATATGAACAATGTATACTATACACTGTTCATGTTAAATTAACATGAACAGTGAAAAAAAGTAAAAAATAACTGTTTTTTTACTGTGTTTCTAACGCAGAAATTAAGTGGGGCCTAGTGAACAGTATATCTATTTTTTCTTTAACCAAACGATTGTAAACTGCATTTTAAATTAAACACAGCCGCAGCAGCAGAGCCAAACGGGCTTTTAAGTTAACTATTATGTAAACTTTGAGAGACCATCATATTAGTAACTATAGAGCTCAAACCTGAAATTATAAGAAAAGCAAAATTTTTAATCCTAAATTTTTATAACTGTACTACGTAATGTTTATATATGGTCCTTTATACAAAATTACATGCTCAAACTGTCAATTCAGGAGTGCAAGGTGTTAGTCCAGATTTTGTTTTTTTAAGTTTTTCATTTTGTTCCTTTTAAACGAAATGAATGTGTCTCCCATTTTGGGACCATATCAAATTTCTTTATTATAACAAAAATTAAATAGTTTGTAGTTTTTATTGTTAATCTTTTTACTGTTTACTAAGATACAAGTCATTATAAATTACAGTATAATAATATAGTTGTCCTTACTAAAGAAACTTATCAAGCATGCAGATGGGATGATGTTATCTTTTCCATGAAATACATTTAATATTGAAAGAATAGTTGAGGACAAAATAGTTCGTTTAAGTTTGTTAGGGTCTATCATTTGGGAATTGTATGGTTGTCAAACACCTGGCACTAAGGTCAGGCATGTCTGCCAAACTCTAGGCACTCGGGCCAGACCCGAGCGCCCGGGTCGATGTGAGGTTTTCATTGTTCACCAAGACACAGATCACTATGGATTAGAGCAGTGTGATGATGTAATTGTTCTTGTCAAAGAAACTTGCTAAGCATGCAGTTGGGGGTAAGATTGTTTTTTTCGTGGGATACATTTGGCATTTAAAAAATAATTGAGAGCAAAATAGTCTGTTCAGGTTTTTTGAGGGCCGACGCTGGGGAATGACATGGTTGTCAGACATTTGGCATTGGGGTTAGACATGTTTGTTAGACCCTATTAGCTCGGGCCAGACCCACGCGCTTGGATCTGACATCACACATGGTTGACAGACCCAAACAAACATATCTTCATTATTATAAACAAATCATCATCAAAATTCAATTTAACGTTTTAGATCTAAAAATTTAAATTATATATTTCCATTAAAATAGTTCATGTTTTATATTTATAAATTTATTATTCCTTCAATAAAAATTCTATTTTCTATTATTGTTATTGTTATTAGTATGATTATTATTATTATTATTATTATTATTATTATTATTCAAGTAAACTTGGGTCAGACATGTTTGCCAGACCAAGTAAAGTGGGTCAAAAAATTATTTATAAACGAAGTATAAATAATTTATAAACAACAAACTATCACAAAAATCTAATTTAACATTTTAGCCTTGAATTATCCTAAACAGAAATGCTAATTAATTCTTTTTATAATTGTTTTCTATTTTTTTTTATAAAATAACATTTAAACTACCCTTGAAGTATCCTAAATAGAAATGCCAATTATTTTGTTATAATTATTTTTTATTTTTTATTAAAAAAATATTTAAATTTCCCTTGAAGTATCCTAAATAGAAATGATAATTAATTTATATATATATATATATATTGTTCTATTTTTTATTAAAAAACATTTAACCTAACCTTAAAGCATCCTAAATAATTTTTTTTTATAAATTTTTCTATTTATTATATAAAAAAATTCAACTATCCTTAAAGTATCTTAAATAGAAATTCTAATCAATTTTTTTTATAAACTATTTTTTTAAAAAAAATATTTAAACTATCCTTGAAATATCTTAAATAAAATCCTAATTATTAATTTTTAAATTTTTTTTAGGCTTTTGGCCATCAGATCCAAGAGCACCTCTATTTGTTTGTTGTTTGCTTGGGTCAGGCAAGGGTTTCTAGACCCCGGCACCCTGAGTCTAGCAGGCGCACGGGTCTGCAGACAAAGACGGGTGACACAAGCTCGCGGGTTTGTAGACCTAGATGTGCAGGTATTATAAATATTATTATTATTATTTTTATTAATATAATTATTAATAAATTTTTAAAAAATATATTATTAATATTGAAAACAACCATAGATTTGATTTGAAAGGTAAAATTAAAAATTATTATTATTATTAAATTTGAGAAAAAATATTATTACTATTGTAGAAAAGCCATCAATTTGATTTGAAGGGATGGAAAACTATAAGAACATGGATTAGACAAGTTTAATATTATTATTTTTATAATAATAATAATAATAATAAGTATTATTATTATTAATATAATTATTAATAAATTTTTTAAAAATATTATTACTATTTAAAAAAAACCATAGATTTGATTTAAAGGCTAAAATTAAAAATTATTACTATTACTATTATTATTATTATTATCATTAATAAATTTGAGAAGAAAGTATTAGTATTGAAGAAAAATCATAAATTTGATTTGAATTAATTAAAAACTATAAGTACTTGGGTCTGGCTAGGACGCAGACCCAACAGTCTCTCGGGTCTGGCTTGGCCATCAGACTCAACTCTCTTTTAAAAATATTTTTTAAAATGTATTTTTTATATTTTAAAAAAATATTATTGACCTGCTATGGAGCGTAGGCCCATACACTTGTGTGTGTGTAATTGAAAATACATTGGAAATAAAATATTAGGACAATCATGGGCAATTAAAAAAAAATTAAGGTTATTGAGCAAGTTTTATCAAGTTGATCAAATTAATCTAGGTCATTCCCTTCCCCTATTCTTTTTTCAATTTAGACCGGTTTATTTCCCGGGTCATCCAAGTCTTAGGTCAACCTTTTGGGTTGGTTCGAATTTTATAACTATGATTTTATTTTCTTTTTTTTTCCTATCTTATCCTTGATAATTGGGTCTTGACTAATTAGTGCTCAACTTTGTTGGTGATCAAGTGGGTATTTTTTTCATTGAATTAACATAAAATAGTTTTAAAAAGAATACAGTTGTTTAACTCGGTGAATCCATTATGGTTGCCTTTGAATTATGTTTATGTTGGCTGTTTGAATTGTCTTTAAACCCATTAAATTAACTGTATTAGTTGAAGGTACCTACCAAACTATTTCATTTTAATCTAATACCTTTAGGGGTATTTTGATATTTTCACATGAGCATTTTGTATAATTAAGAAGATCATGGAGGTGTTTTAGTATTTTCACGTTTTGTTTTTGATTTTTTATTCTATAAGATACTGGCGTGTGTTCCACACGCATCAGCGAGTGGGCGGTATCCGTGCCATTTAGGTAGCCCGTGTGACACCTCCCAGTGGCCAAATTTAACCATCCATCGTCTTCCTAGATGTGCAACCGGAATCAATTTTTCTTTCTTTTCTCTCTCTTGACAGATAAAATGCACAATTGTCCTATTTATTTGTTGTTTTCAATTTCAGTCCTTATTTTTTGAATTTCTTATTTAATCCTTATTCATTTTATAGAAGTTTTTGTCCTTTAATTAAAATTTCTCATATGTTTTGTTTGTCATTTCAATTCTTATTCTTTTAATTTCTTATTTTGTTTTTATTCTTTTTATAGTTTCAGTCTTCCTAAATCCGTTCCTATTTTTAGTTGGTGTTTTAGAATCCATCCTCTTTGTTTTTATTTTTCGTTTCAGTCCTTATTCTTTTAATTTTTTATTTTGTTTTTATTCATTTTATAGTTTCAGTCTTTCTAAATCCGTCTTTTTTTTTTGTTGGTGTTTCAGAATCCATCCTCTTTGTTTTCATTTTTTATTTTGGTCATTTCTCTTTTATTTGTTTACAATTTAGTCTTTTAATTCTAATTTGTGTATATTATGTTTTTCAATTCGGTATTTTTACTTTTGATTTCATATTTTTTTCACTTGGCTCTTTTGTCAAAGTTTTTATAGTTTTTAATTTTTCCATTCAAATCAAATTTATGGCATTTTTCAATAGTAATAATATTTATTTTAGTTTAGTCCTTTTTTGTTTGATTTCTTATTTATTTCATTTGCTTTTTTTGTCAAAGTTTTATGATTTTTTTTATTTTATCCATCAAAACAAGTTTATGATTTTGTTATTTGAATAATAACAATAATAATAGTTTATTATAATGGTTGTAATGATTATGATAGTAATAATAGTAACAATTGTGATAATTATATTAATCGTATGAATAATAATAATAATAATAATAATAGTTAATAGTAATTTTGATTCTAATAGCAATAATAATAATAATAATAACGATGATGATAATGATAAAAATAAAAATAATGATAATATTAATTATAGTGGCGGTGATAATAATTATAACAATAGTATAAATAATAATAATAATAATAATGATAATAACAACGATAATAATGATAATAATAGTGATCATGATAATAATACTAATAATAATTATGATATTACTTATTGATAATAACAATAATAATAGTAGCTATAATGATAATAGCAATATTAGTAATGATAATAATAACGATGAGAATAATAATTGTTATAATAATAATAATGATAATTCATTATTCGATGTTGTATTTAATGGGAATTGAGTTTCACTGTTTTTCCATATATGATTTTTTTTTTATCTAATATCCCGGATTACTGGTTTGAAAAGTTTACATGACTCGACATTGTTTTTTATTTTTTATTTTATTATTTATTTTTTAATTTTATCATTTAATATTAATTTTTAAAAATAAAAAATCATCATCCAAATTTTCTTTAAATATATTAAATAAATCAATTCCCGTGGAGAGAACCCTTAAAAATTTATCGTAAAAAAATCTCAAGCACTTTTAATAAATATTATTTTTATATTTTTAAAAATATGGGTCTGCCCGCGTGTGAAACGCGTGCAAATGAACTGGGACCAAACTCTATATAAAGAAGTTTTAGGGTTTCTTCACTCCGTCCAAATTGTCACCCTGTTGTAATCGGATTCTGTTGAAATCCATACCCTTCCTTGAGGTTCCTCTTTTAGCTGTTGAGGAGCTACTTGATTAGCCTTTCTTTGCCTTGAGATTTCTCTCTTTTTAATTTTGAATTGTGTTGGCTGAGAGAGGAGGACTGGTCTGCTGCTGTGATGGCTGATCGAGAGTAGATGGGTTCTATGGTGGCTGGCTCTGCTAGTGTTATCTTGTTTACTGCTGGTTCGTAGTGGAGAGATGGGTGGCTGAGCCTTTCGAGCTGTTGGCTGGTTTGTTTGGGTTGCATAATGGAGGGAAAGGAAGGTTGTTCTGTTCGGTGGTTGTGATGATTCGGTGAGAGAGGGAGGAAGGGCTATTGGGTTGGTTCGATTTGGGCTGAATGGTCGGTGGTGGTCTACTGGCGCCATGAATAAGCATTACCATCCGTACATTTGTTGTGGCAATTTGCAAGTTCAATAATAGTGTGAGACCAGAGAGTTTCCACATGAAATGTGGATGATCCTGTAAAAGCATAGAAGCTACATTATTCATTCTGAATAATATTCTCTTTCGCTGTTCTCTACAGCCATTTTCTGTATATCAAAATATACATTCTCTTGACCACTTGACCAACTGTAAAATACCCTAGAAAAAGCACAACCAAAAATCCAAAATATGAGAATGGCAAATTAGTGAATCCCATGACTTCTCCAACTTGTGTGAAAGGAATTGCTATCCCAATGGCAGAGATCACCACCGTTGAACAGATTACAGGCCACGAGGATATCTCCTGAATGAAGGGGATTTTCTCCGTTCGGATTAAGTGGAAAATTAGGGTCTGCATTAGAAGGCCTTCAATAAACCAAGCAGAATGGAAGAATTTGACATCGAATATGTTGTAATCTCTGTAATAGAACCACAAAAAGATAAGGTTCGCCAGATCACAGAGGGTGCACACAGGGCCATTCCATAATATGAAGATGGGCAAACTTTTCTCAGACCATTTCTGGGGGGTCTTTACATAATCTTCTTCCATCTTGTCCCATGGGATTGCGATTTGACCCACACTGTAAAGGAAAGTTTGTGTAAGGAGCTGCCTCGGAGTCAATGGCTCAAATTCCAGCAACAGTGTTGCTATCAGGAGTGAGAGAACACTTCCTATGTTGGCGACAACAGACATTTTAATGTACTTCATGGTGTTGCCGTAAGTGAGGCGACCGTTCTCAACCCCAGCGACAAGTACATTCAGATCTTTCTCAAGTAAAATGATGTCTGCCAAGTCTTTTGCAACCGATGCACCTGAGTCAACTGATATACCCACGTTGGCAGCATCTATTGCGAGCGAGTCATTAACTCCATCCCCTAGGAATCCAACTACATGTTCACCAGCAGTCTGCAAGGATTGCACTACCCTGAGTTTCTGAGTAGGGGTTAGCCGAGCAAGCACCGTTGCACTTTTAACAGTCTCATGAAAGTCATCCTGATTTAGTAGCTCAAGTTCCGGTCCTGTAGTCACATTGGTGGTTCTAATGCCAAGTTCTTCGCAAATCCTTACTGCCAGAGATAGCGAGTCGCCTGTTAATACCTTTGCTTTTACTCCCTTCTCAGCTAGCCTCCATAGAGCCTGCTTTGCTGAGTCCTTTGGGGGGTCAAAGAACGTTATTACACCAAGGAAGACCATGTCTGATTCAGTGATCTCCTCATTGGCCATGTTTGGATGACTTCCTTGCTGCAAAAATATATGAAGGTTATTTATCATGAGATGGTTGGATGGGATTGCTTGTTTTGTAAGCAAATTTTAGCCTGCCATGCATGACATGTTATGGAGGTTGTCTGCCAGGGAAAAAGAATAATTGCAAGGCTTTGATGAACAATCAACATTTGTAGATCAGGGAAGTGATGTACGCAAAATATTAACCTTGAGAAGAAATAAAACAGAGATATTGAGACACACCATTTGTAGCCTTTTTATCGCAACTCCTATTATCCTTAGTCCCCGGTTGCTTAATTCTTCTCCCATATTCAGAATCCTCTGATAGTCTTCTGAAGAGAAGGTAACAATTTCACTCCCATCAACATTGTCTATAAAAGAACAAACTCTCATCACTTCTTCCAATGCTCCCTTGGTTATCATGAATCTATCACAGGTGTGGCTATTTCTTCCTTGGGAAGCATTTGATTCAGTTTCCAAGATAACTGATACTCTTCTTCGTATAAAATCAAAAGGAATTTCATCTATTTTACTCCACTTGGATGGCTGGAATCTGTATCCATTTGTGAACACATATGCCAAAATGGCATCATCTAGAGGATATTTTTGATCAGTCTTGAAGTACGAATTCAGGAAGGCAAAGCGTAAAACCTTTTCTTGGGGTGAACCCCAGCTGTCAAGATGATTAACTATGATTGCATGGTTCATGGTGAGTGTACCAGTCTTGTCGATGCATAGGATATCCCTACGTAAACAAGTAAAACATGCATGTATATATAAATGCTGCTTGAGATTTGAGTAGACTAATAAATCCAATATGCGGGAAAATTAAGCATATGAACTTACATGGATCCCATATCTCGTATAACAGCTAAGCTTTTGACGATGCATCTGTCTCTGGCCATGACAAGTGCTCCTTTTGCAAGACTCGTGTTAACAATAAGGGGAAGCATATTCGGAGTGAGTGCACATGCAACTGATAGCCCGAAAAGAACACTCTCACTCACATCATGAGACTTAAGATAATCAGTCAATATTATGATTGCCATCACTACCAGCATTACGCTGATGAGCACGTAGGATATGCATCGGATGCCATCATTGAAGCCATCTGGTGGTTTTTTCTTTCCTATACTTGAAAACATGGTGCTCATGTAAGTCTTACATCCTGTCGAAACAACTAAACCCATTCCACTACCTGATACAACATTTGTTCCCTGAAATTATATGTATCTAATTAGCCCAGTACATGTTTCATTTCTCAGTACTATGTATGCTATACATAAACATTCCAATCCGTAGCCAGTGAATCAATCCTACTGAAAAGTGAAAACCACCGTAATCGTTGGAAACCTTTTTTTTTTTCTTCCTCTTTTATTAGTTTAGGAAAATTATATGAAATTCTAAACTCAAAAGGCCAATCAAGAACGAGAAAGAAGGGCAAGCACGATAGAGAACAACAATTGAGACACGCACACACCTAATATTCTTTGGTTTTCTCTGCTAGTCCTAACAGTATCCGAATTTTCAATTGCACCGAGTGGAGAATAAACACGAGTTCTAGTACAGATCAAGAACCACACAAATGTTTCAAAATCCCTTGAAATATTTCTGTCCCATTGGAGTAGGATTGCACGCAACCCCATCCCCTAACACCATTACAATTAATGTATTCCCTAACTATTGTAATTCCCAACTCCTGCATGCTAAAATAGACTCTTAGAGAGAACTCCAGTATAATAAAATACATACATAGTGTCAGAATTGATTCGTTCTAGGATAATAAACTCTTGCATTTCCCAATTTTATCACCCTGTTAAGATAGGAATCTGGATTCTGAACGTAATAGTATTAAGGCTAAAAATTCGACACATAATCTTACATACCATGAAGCAAATATTTTTCAACTCTAGCAAAGGAGTTCTCTGATTTTCTTTAGCATCTGCTGTTTTTTCAGTTATCCAGGACTCGCCTGTCAATGAGGACTGACTGTTCATAAGAGCAGGATGTGTTAATTTGTTCTATAATTTGCTCAAGCGTATAGCAAGGGAATGATGTGAAAGATATATATAATTAGAAATACCTGACGGAAAGGTGCTTCGAAGATAGTAGTCTAACATCACCAGGAAAAAGGTCTCCAGGTTCAAAAATAACGATGTCCCCAGGAACAATATCCCTTTGATCAACTTGAACAATCAACTCTGTCTGAATAACTCTGCCAGCACATCTTTGAACTTTAACAGGGCATCTTACAAACTCAGAGAGTTTCATGGCAGCTTTTGAACTCGTGTATTCCTGAAGTGGGCATCAAGAAAATGATGTGAGCTGGCAGAGTGTTGGTTATGTCAAAGAACAATCTCAACCCAATAGCTTAAGCTGTTAAGTGAGGTTCTAGGATATGATTTATATTATTCTCTAACACATCTCCGCAAGTAAAAACTCTTTGGGCTTAAAACTCGCACATGCACACACTACTTTGTGTTTAATTTTTGTCACATAAATGAGAATGGTGAGATTCGAACCCGTGACCGCTTAGTCGTTAAGGCTCTGATACCATATTAAAGAACCAATTCAATCCAAAAACTTAAGCTGTTAGGTGAGATTCTAGGATATGATTTATATTATTCTTTAATAGGTTATAAAGAAGATAACAAAGTTAATTAAGCAGAAAATACCTGATAGAATCGGAGGGATACACTTATAAAAACTAATATGAGCATAATGCATCCATTTGGACTATCACTGGCTACGTAGGAGAGGGCAGACAGTATAATCAAAATAATATTGAAAGGGTGGAAGAAGGCATGCCACAGAAGATGCCACCAATTTGGAAAAGTATATCCAAGAGGAACATTTGGACCATTTTCTCTCAACCTCCTATCAGCTTCAGTGAAGCTCAAGCCTGCGCAAATAATACAAATACAGATAAGCAAATCTAATACCAAAATGGTAACAAGAAGTCATGATTTCTGCAGACATTAAATCTTAGCTTCCACAATCAAATATATATATATGCGCGCGCGTCTATTGCTTACCCCTTTCGGTGGAGCGAACGTACTCAAAAACCAAATCTTTATCCGATTGTGCCAAGGCGTATAGCCAAGAATACACCTTCTCTTCTTCCTCCGACTTCTGGCTCCCATCAGATTTATCTGCACCTTAATCAAGTATCTAATTTGCATCAAATATTATTCAAAACCTTAATTAAATATGTCAGTCTACTTACTTCCAGATACTGCAAGGCGTCCCAGTCCCAGGTAGTTAAAGACAGATCTGGGGAACGTCAAGTATTTACGAGGATTCTTTATGAGATTTTCTTGAATAGAACCGTTTTGATTGTTTGCATTTGCAGAGAAGATAGAGAAGAATTTGGGAAATCCCATAACTGACCATGAATGGATGAGGCAAGCGAGAGTAGAATTGTAATGTGGGTTTTGAATCGAAGAATACAAGAGGATATGTATGGTCTACAGATGAGGGTCAGCTTTCTTACTTTTCCTTCTACTCTGCTTCTTAAACCTCAACCACCAGACTTTCAAAAGACCGTTAGGTGCAGCAGCTGAGCGCGCATCAACAGTTGAAAAGTTGTGCATTCACCCGCACCGGATTTTTATTTTTATAATCGTATTTGACCTTTCATTGCACCGACCCATGTAAAGGTGTTTTTAAAAGAATTTAAAGTTTTATATAAATTTTATATTTTTTTTATTAAAAATAATTTTTAAAAAATAAAAAAATATCATTTCAATATATTTTAAATAAAAATATTTTTTAAAAAAACTAATAATTTCTCATCTATCTAAACATTGAACGAGGCCCACCATAAACCGAGGTCATATCTCGTACTTTGTATATAATGTTTTTCTTTATTTGAGCTCTGCTACTAGGAAGCAATACCATCACAAGCATGGCCATCGTCATGTAATGTTGTTTGTTTCTTTTATTTACACCTTTTGTCTTCCTTCCATGGTTTCATGTTACTTTTTTTTTTTTTTTGTTCCAGCTCATTAAATTAATAGATTACATTGAAAATAAATTGAGGAATAAAAAAATTCTGATCCACAAAGTTTATATATAAAGGGCCAACGATCTTGCTGTTTGCATCAAGAGAGAGCAGGGTTTGATTGACTTTTCTACTTAATATTTTTGCAAAATACATCAAAAGATTTGTCCTAAAAGTGATTAAAACCTTAGTCAATTAAGAGAGTTGATTTTAGTGTCGGAAGGTTGCTTTGAAGAAGACTTGTAAGCCTAGGTTTGAAGAAACAAAAAGGAAAAGAGAATTTGAGTTTTCTTGCAATCATTTCTTAAATCATTATCCAATCAAGGTAATGAGCATTAGAGTTTTGACAAGTGTTTTTAGCCTAAAAAAATGGAGTGAGAATATGTCCATAAACATGTGAAGTTTAGTTTTCTTGGAGATCAAGACGTTAGCCATGGTTGGAATGAGGAAGGCCAGAAGATTAATCCCTTTTTTTCAACCATAAACAAGCCATTAGTCAAATAATCAACCATCCTGCAATACTAAATTGTTGTTTTCATAACTCAATTGACTTCCATTGAATTGTTTTCTCAGAAAACCTCTTAGACAACCATTTTTTCTTGTCATTTTTGGCTGGGAAAACAAAAGCGTACTCTCTCTCTCTATAGACAGGCAGATAGATAGAGAGAGAGAGAGAGAGAGGGTTGAAGAGAGACAAACAGCAGGACATTTCTTTCTTACTTTATTAGCTTTTCACAACTTGTAGACCTGTAGCAAAAATGGCTACTGTGTCTTGTAACAGGAGTTATAGCCTTCAGCCTGCAACAAATCTAAAAGGCAGTCTTGCATAGACACAAATCACTATGGATTAGAGCAGTGTAATAATAGTCTAATCCCTGACACAAGAAGTTGTAAGAGCAACAAAAAAGGAGTGGGGTTATCTTTTTGCTTGGATGCATTTGACATTGAAATGCCCTGACACCTTGCGCTTGGATCTTAGCAAAGACCTAATTGGCTATGAAAGCCCCAACATCACGTGACGCTAGGACAGCCCAAGCACCCCATGGCGCAAGAGCAGCACAAGCGCCAAGTTTCCGCTTCTAATTGTTATTATAATATTATTACTTATAATAAAAATATTAATATTTATATCACAACTGATAATATTTTTAGTATACATACTATTAATTATAAATAAAATAATAATATTTATAGCATAAATAATCTATTTTTTATATGAATATTTTAAATTTTAGTAAAAATAATAATATTTTTAACGCAAATACTATTTATTATAATAAAATAATAATATTTGTAACACCAATTATAATATTTTTAAGAGTAATACTTTTAATTATAATAAAAATTAAAATATTTATAACACAAATTATACTTTTTACTATTAATACTTTAAATTATAATAAAAATAGTTATAACACAAATAATATTATTTTTTATATTAATAATTTTAATTATAATAAAAATTAAAAATATTTAAATTCTTCATCGAGACCCATTAGAATTGGGTCACGCAAGACCCATTAAGTTTGGGTGCCGACGCTAGACCCAAGACAATGGGTACTTCTTCAAACCCAACCATCAGGTGCCCTACATTGAGTGAGAGTAGGCTGGCTCCCCACAAGCCACCTCATCGTCACGTGGCGCTCGAGTATGCACATGGCTGGGCGTGACCAGGCTCACCTAAGCTCTCCCAAGCGCAACATGGTGCTCCAATCTGATTGCTACAGAATTGTCCCCTGGCGCCGCATGGCGTTAAGGTAGACCAATCACTAGGTGTTCGCTTTTCATTTTTATTATAATATTATTACTTATAATAAAAATAGTATTATTTGTGTTATAATTATTTTTTTTTATTAAAAGTATTGATATTAAAAATAGTATTATTTGTGTTCTATTATTTTTATTTTTATTATAATTAAAAATCTAGACGCGTCCACGCCCAACTCCAAGTTGGGTTTGCACGCGTCCACGCCCAACCACATGTGTGTTAATATAATAATGTGTTATAAATATTATTTTTTCTCTTATAATTGAAAGTGTTCATATAAAAAATATTATTATTTGTGTTATAAATATTATTATTTTTATTATAACTCAAGGTATTGATATAAAAAATATTATTATTTATGTTATAAGCCTCCTTAAAAGAACACACGTGAGTAAAAGAGCTTGTAGCAATATTAAAATTCTACTATTATAGACAATTTGTATAGAATTAAAAAAGAAGTAAATAGATTATCCGATTAAATCAACAGGTGGGGTTATTCTCCATTAATGTCCAGCAGAGCACAAAGAAGTGGAAAGGGATAAACGAGCATCACTTTGTCCAAGTCCAACCTACGGAACTTTCGTCCCGGGAATATATTTTATGTATTCCTCATGGATGATAGAGAGTGTGTCCGAGGAAAATATATGCTCGTTAATTTGGCTTTCGTGGAGACCGACTTCATGCCTCGCATGTATCTTGTTAAATAAAAGACAATGATATACGGGAGAACCCTTTTCTACTATAAGAACCTTCTCCCCCAAAACACTAATGATGACACTTTTTTTAAAACCAGAATAGCTTTTTGAGGATTACAGGAACTCAAGTCAAAATTAGTGGAGAACTTCTGGCAGTCACTAGCCGGGAATAAAATTAGTGGAGAACTCAAGTCAAGAACACTAATGGTTCGTACTGGGTGTGTTGCATGTAAAGGTTTATCTAAGAGAAGGATTGACATAATGGGCCATGGAACAAAGCCAGGTGCCCGCCCACAGCCATCCTAGTCCGAACTTCTAATGGCCTATTCTCTGCTCTTCGTAGTCCGAGTGACCAAAAATATCTAGCTGCGCAAGCAAGCTTATACATGCTGCGAAGGAGCAAAAATGTACTTTGAAGCAATATCTAGCTGCGCAAGCAAGCTTATACATGCTGCGAAAGAGCAAAAATATACTTTGAAGCAATATTGATGTAACCATATTATTTAATAGTTTTATTTATATTTAATTAGTGTTTTGTTTATGTTTTATATATAAAATACCTTTATATTTTTTGTTTTATGTTTTGAAGGTACTTTTGGATGAAAGATGCAAAAAAAAATAAATTGAAGATAATTGACAGATTTAACTTTTAGTCAATGTTTTGTGCAAAGCTTGAGCTCTAGAGGTTGAAATGAAGTGATTCCAGTGGCATTAAAAAGCTAACATCAATACCTTTTTGAACATCTAAGGCAAGAAAATAAAATAAGAAAGAGTATAGAAATCGCAGCCTTTAAAGTCAAATCTCGCAATCTGCCAGTGTTGACCTTCGGCCATTCCAACTTAAATATCTGGAGCTACAAAAGTCCAATTTATGCAAACTCAATTTTGTTGGATTCATGACTTAAAGTTCTATAAACGCTCCAAATTTCAGCCAAAACTGATGTCGTATGAGGGAGATATTATTTTTCAAAGATGATATCTGAATTCTGCCAACAAACAAGTTTCGTGAAGAAACGAGTCCAAATTACGTTCCGAAACATCTAAACCGATAACCAAGTTTTTATTTCAGCAATTTAGCTCCTCTAAGTCAAAGTTTGAAGATTTCATGCAAGGCTATTTCTTCTTTTTTAGGAAAATAGTTATTGAAATACTTAAATGTAAACAATCTACTTAATGGAGGACTATTTTGTAAAATAGAGACCTATGGTTTCCTAAGATATAAAAAGAATGAGAGAAGAGAAGGGGGCAGCCAGCCAAGAAGAGAAAAACACCTCCTTCCTCTAAAAAAACCCTAAATTATACATTCTTTCTTCTTTTTGATTAGTTGTTCAACAAACATACAAGGCTAAACACGTTTTCTTGGTTGCAAGGATAAGGAAACCTTCGGATTTCAAGAACTGTGAGATTTATTTAGCCTTTTCTTTTTAGTTTATATGATGAATATGTTTGTTCTTCTATGCTTATTTTTTCTATGATTGTTTATTTTAATTGCTAGAGCGGACTCTAAGTTATTATTATAGACAATCTATTGCTAAGTTTGATATCAAAACCAGAGTTGCGGTATATGAACTTGTGAAGCAACTGAGTTTAATAATTGTGGTGGATCTACATTATTAATCTTAAGGAGAACATTCGATCAAATCAAACATAGACTACGAACAGTTATGTTTTCTTAATTAATCAACTTATCTAATTCTTAAGACTGCCATTAAATTAAATTACTAGTGCGAACACTGTGATTATTCAATGATTAGGGTTAGTTATACAGCAGATCCGTTAACTAACCAATATTAAGAAGAGATAAATATTGAAAATATAAATTGATATTTCGTTTTCATGATCAGTTCTGATTTCTGTAGGTGAATGTGTGCTTGTGACCAAGGTTTATTCTCTTGATAATTTTCTGATTTTATTAAATTTCGTTTGATAGTTTTCTGTTTTTTTTTTTTTGCTTTAGCCTAGATAACGTCCAAACCCCCTCAAATTACATATCATCTAGCATAAAAATCCGACTTGAACTTCCTCGTGAGATCGACCCCTTGCTTGCTCTATACTATCTTGTATGTTGTGTTTGAAGCTAGGATAATTAATTTGTGCGACCGCGACATCGCAACAAATATGTCTGTAATGAGGTATTTGGTATGGGAGTAAAAGATTAACTTCATTTCGAAAGGGGAAAAATAACTCGACAATATACTTTCTTTTTGTTCATAGAACTTTGGAGGAACCTAGCTATGACCGCATTCAACCATTCCTCTACGATTCATGTCAATCATCATCAGAGCCAAGGACCTGCTGCTTAAACTCTGCAACTTCAGCAGCCAACTCATCCCTATTTTTCTGCATAGCACAGGCACAAGACATTGATTAGTTGATTCTTGCAGTGCACAATTATTTTGAATTCCAAAACAATTCAGATTACAACCTTGAAAAGCAGATATCGGGTGGCGAACCAGGTGGTGTAGCCAAGACCCACAACTTCCATCAATTTTGGAAACTGAAGCCATGAAAATGGAACTTATTCAAACAAGGTTATTCATTGTTCCGAGGAGCTTCAAAATTATCAAATAAATGAACATACGAACCAATGGAATAGAATCAATAGCACCAACAACAGCTACAACCAGCCAAAAGGCAACCAGAGCACCACTTGCATAAAAAAGAACAGAAAATGCATCTTCAGGGTCAAACTGCAAATTTTAAACAAGCAAGGTATCAATATTCCTAAATGCAAGGAACAGAAAGTTTTCAATCCTCCCACCCCCAGTTCCATCTCAGGAAAAAAAATCCATACAAGGCAGCACCCAGAACCATTGTACAGTGGCCTCTAAAAAGAGACCACAGGGTGAAAAAAATTGTAGATATCAACCAAAAAGCAGCTTTCAATTGGCAACTTGTTTTCTACCGACTCTTTCACAATCCAAATCACACTAATAAGTCAGTAAAATTAAGAGAAACAGGGCGGGGGGGGGGGGGGGGGGGAAAAAAAAAAAAAAAAAAATAAAAAAACAAAAAG
>Ga0325405_1000545_pt1 | contig 36719 bp, 22 predicted proteins | sample PopdelMetagenome_21_FD_205663 | JGI IMG/M metagenome (GOLD analysis project Ga0325405, IMG submission 205663) | Populus deltoides microbial communities from Bellville, Georgia, United States - Xylem-Control-R2 | ecosystem: Host-associated > Plants > Phyllosphere > Stem > Wood/Secondary xylem... | reverse complement strand
TGTGCCCCAACTTAAGCCAAGATTGTCTAGCCTTTTGTCTCCATATAGATTCTACATATCTATAGAGTTTCTAGTACCCTTCAGCTCATATAGCCCTTTTCTTTTAGAGTCAGACAGCCCACCGCTTTCAGCCTGATCCTCGAGGTTCTAAATAGAAGACTGGAGATTTTGCAGAGCCCAGTCCTGATTCTCAAACTCAGTTTTATTCCACTGACTTAACTTTAGTTTCAGAGAATTGATTCTTCTGATCACCTAGAAGTCGTTAGGGATATCACGCACAATATCCTCCCGAAGACCTTAAGGGTGTTATGGAATGAAGGGGCCATAAGCCAGCAGTCTAGACATTTGAAAGGTTTCCATCCCTAGTGCACTTGTTCTTTCACAATAAGCAGGGGGCAATGATCCGAAAGACCATGATCCAGTCGTATCAGTTTTAAAGAGCTAAAATAAGACAAGCATTGTGTATGAGCAAAAGCTCTATTCAACCTGTTCATAGAGCCACCTCTAAACTAGGTGAACCTATGATTCACTAGCGAATATTCAACCAAATCACAATCATCAATGAAGGCTCATAGACCGCTACTTCTATCTGATTAGATAAGTTCTCATTAAAATCACCCATTAAAAACCAGGGACGATCTGGAAAGGCATGTCTGAGTTCAGTAAGCTCCATCCAAGAGACTACTCTTTCAGTTCTAAAGCCTGCTCCATAATACCCAGTGATCACACAATCAAAGGTATCATCAACAAAGAAGCCAAATAAGCTAATCCAGCTCCCAGCAAATTCAACCAAATCCACCCTGAATAGATCACCATCCCACATAGCTATCAACCAACCTGATCTACCCAGAGCCTCTATGCAAAACCATTTAATATTCTGACCATGCCACAGACTAGAGACTATAGAGTCCGAACATGAAAGTTTAGATTCAATAATAAAGCATCTAATGACATTAAAATCCTTAATATACTTGCAAATGGCCTTTCTTTTATAACTAGATCCCAAACCACACACATTCCAGCTAAGAATCATAAAAAAAATAGTATAAAACCATGCACAGAGACAAAGATGCCTACTAGACATACCTATCCTAATGTTCCTTTTTAGCATCGATGGCCTTTTGGATCGTGACTTCAATATTCTCTCTATTTGTTTCAAAGTCGATACCTAATTTTTTACCAATTTCTTTTATAGCTTCAATCTCATCACAAGTTGCAGGGAAGTAAGATGGGGGCTGAGAAAGTTGTAGTCTTTGGTTAACTGATCTGATGTATGAATTAATTGATTCTTCATTTTCAGCACTGTTATTTGAATAAGTTGAAGTGGCTGCCATCCTTTGACTCTCATGACCTTTAATGGCACCAATTTGTTTACCATTCCTGAGGGTCATACTACGAACTAGATTCGTTTTAGGCCAACTCTGCTAATCTTCATTTATAGCAGTCATGTTATATGTCCCGTTTTCCTTATCATTTCGTGGGATATTAGAGACTGGAGTCATTGGGGGTAGATATCAGCCCTTTCCTGCTTGCAGTCGAGTCTTGATGCGTGTAATAGTCCAAATTTTCCGGGAAGTAAACCTGGACTTTATAGCCATACACGTACCCTTCTTTCACTATCTCACATCTACTAAAACTCTACTTCATAATTACTTCAGTTTCGTAATCTAGGTCCGTAAAAGTAAAGATCTTATTTGCAAACATATCTTGTTTCTCCTTTATAACCATTGTCTCGGATTCACTCGGTGATGAACTACAGTCCAACTCTGAATCAGACTCTAGAGTATACCCAAGGGAATAGATAATGGAAGCTAAATTTGTGCATGCCTCATGTTTAATCTCAAAAATGAGGATTTCCATTTTTTCCTTATCAATCGTGAGATTTACTGTTCCATTAAGAGAAGCAAATGGTGATTTTCCTACCAAGATTGTAATCCCCAATATAGCACCTTTACTAATGGAAGTTAAGTGATATCCAAAGATCTTGCATTCTCCCCCCATTAGCTATTTGATGCATTCCATATTCCAAGCTATAATAGGGAGACCAAATATACTTATCCATGAAAAAATATCAGAGGCCTTATCAGTGGTGCACTAGGGCCTTAACTCTTCAAAATAGTTTTCCAAAAAATCCTTCTCTTCATCTACCGCAAACTGCATATCTTGTTTTGTTTTAAAGGTGAGGATTGCCTTAGAGGCCCCTAGGAACTGAAAGCCTTCCATATTATGCAAGGTCCTCAGCATCTTGTTTTTAATCTTAGCATAGTCAGTACCTCTTGAAAAACTACCAACAAGACTATGACTTAGCCATTCACGGTCTTCCTCACTTGTTTGGTATATGATGTTCCTGACTGGTTTCTCCTTTACCACCTCTATGTAGGAACGCTCATCCTTTTGCTTTATTAGAACTCTTATTTGAGGTGAAACAATTGACACAGATAATTGCTTCTACTTTACGACCTACCTTTGATACTTCGCAATGTTATACGGAGCTTGTAGGAAGAGAACCATATCTTGTTAAGCTTATCTGTGATCTCTGCATCAGGGTCGCAGAGAGATAAGAAACCAAACCTTTTCCCATATTTGTTTAGCCTTTTTGAGACAAAAGGCCCTGTGATTGTTCCATGTCTTTGAAATTCCTTCCTAAGCTCTGTGAAAGTAAGCCATGAGGGAAAACATTCAAAATAGAAGGTTTGCATAAGTAGGTGTTTGATAGTTTTACGTGGAAACCTCTGAGTGGGTAACACAAGGTTTTAATGAGAGGGAGCTATGGTTTGATGTAGAGAGATAGGTTGGGAGCATGGTTGTAAACCCCGGAAAAAAAAAAGAAGAAGATGTGGGGGCAAAAATAATACACTTAAAGAAAATAGGGCCTAAATGCAAATAAGAATAATTATAGAGCATAAATACTCATCTTCTCACCAAAAATCTACAGTTACCGTAAGGAAAGAAAAGAGGGAGTTTTTGTATCCATTTTTGCAAATCAAGAGAGACCAAAATTTCAAGAAATCATCCAAGATTAAGGGTTATAGGTAGAATAAACACTTGTGGGCAAGGGATTAACAAGAAAATTTTGAACAAGAAGAGAAGAGGGAAGGGTCAGCTATCATTAGAAAGAAAATGAGGGAGTTGAAGATCGAAATCTTGATTCTTACTAGGTTAGGTGTTCTAAACATGGTCTTATAAGTCGTTTCAAAGTCGATTATGAATTGATGCCTGAATGTTGAATTATAAATTAGGGTTCTTAGACTTGAATTGAGGAAAAAGTATTAGTTGCTAAAATTAAATAACTTCATGTGCTCTGTATAAATGGAAAGGTTGACGAATCTGGACAGTTTCGTCTCTTGACTTTCAAAGAAATTTCAGGTAAGAGGATGAAGGAATTAATATCAGTTTCCTTTAGAGAACTTGTAGCCTCGTGTCTTAGCTTTCCAATGAGACCAATCTCGCTTGAAACAGAGTTCTATAACTCTAGATATAATTAAAAATCCGAGAAGAATAACAGTTCAATGTCAAGACAAGCATTAATTCATAATCATTGTTTAGAATATTTTTACATATTATAAATAGAATTATTTATCTTGTATTTAATTTTTTTACAAACTTTGATTTCAAAATAATATTTTGTTTGCTTGTGTGAGGATTGCTCATGCTTATTGGTTTCTCATTAAACTGTCATGAATTTATAAGAGATTAATTGTCTTTGTGGTATTCTTCCTTATACTTCTCGTTCACGATTCTCTATAATTGTTGGGTGGAGGTTTTATTCCAATAGTTTTGGTTACTCAATTTAAATAATCATTGTGTTGAGCTTTTATCAACCAAATTTAATTTTATCTTTCTTGGGCTTGTTTTTTCTTTCATGTGGGTTCTAAAATTCTTACCCTTCAAGTTCACATCACCATGTCTTTTTTTTTTTAATAAAAAATCAGGCGTACCTCTGCCTGATTCTATTAGTCCTTTCTTTTTTTATTTAAAATTTTTATGTTTTGAAATTTTAAAATGAAATTTTATTTAAATAAAATACTAACTATAATATTTTAAAATTAATCATATAATGTTATACTTTAAAAAATAAAATTTTTAATGATAATTTTTAATCTCTCTCTCTCTCATACATATATATTAAAAAAATTACTAATGAATATTTATTGAAATAAAATATTTTTTATTATTTTTATATAAAATTATTATTAAAAAAATTAATTAATTTTTTTATTGATCAAACACAAATTTAATTAAAACTTGTTTTTTGAATCATTATACATTTTTATTCAAAAAACAATGCTATTAATAAAATAAACATGTTTATATATATATATATATATATATATATTAACTAAAAAGTTTTTTTTGGTTAAAATTAAAATTTTAATATTTTTTAAAATATTTCATTATGATATAATTAAAATAGAATGCTCTAAAACAAATCATGATTGCATTGTATGAAATGTGTTTGGTATTATGATAGTTTTTGTAGTTGTGTTTTGAAAAAAATTGTTTTATAAAAAGTATTTTTAGTTGAGGTTGATTTAAAAAAATATATGTTTGATTAAAACTGTGGTTGAAATTGAGGTTGAACAAAAAATAGTATAATGTATTTGGTTAAGAATGTTTTTCATGACTTCCTGAGCGTGCAATAATATCAAGTAAAATATCATCAAAGATAAAATTAGAATTGCGATCAAATTTTAGAAATGCTACGTTATCATAGAATCTTCTTCTAATAAAAATATGTAGTGTCATTAAATAATATTAAACATTAATTTTTCAAATAAAACATAATACCTAACAAAATTTATTAAATTTTTTTTTTATTTAACTTCATAGCCAGTACAATATATTTAGAAAACCCGTTTGAGTTATTAACAATGAGGACACTTTTCACGTAAACAGTGAAGCAGCTGAATTAATTGACATAAAGAATGAAGCAGAAACATAGAAATTTTGCACCCATGATATCAGCCACAATTTAAATGATTCCACCAAAACAAAACAAAACTCAATTTTTAACGTGCTAATATTTGTGGCTGACTGCCACCCTCTGCCGCAGCCTCAATGACACACGTGCACTTAAGCTCTTACATCAATCAATCAATTTCTTTTTTCCTTCTCCTGTGAAACGAAGAAAACAAACTTGTGTGATTCATTCATTCATCAATCGATATCATCAGAAGTAGTAGCAGGCTAACAGTTTGTAGTGTCTCATCACTCACCCATTCATTTATTAACCATTTCCACCCCCTCCCCTCCCCTCCCCTCCCCTTGGTTTCGTTCTGTCTTTCCAATCACTAGCTGTCGGTGATTCCTGTTAGTTACCCTTCATTTCCATTGATCGGATCGGACTCTCCCCTTCTCTCTGTCTCGCATTTGGTAAATAATTGAAGGGAGGCCCTTTCAATTTCATTTTGCTCGATTTGAATTTCTTATTCCCTACATTGTTTGTTTGTTTGTTTTTGTTGGTGATCTAGGGTTTTGTTTTCAATTTTGATTATTTTGCTATCTTAGATAAATTTAATTCGATTAGGTCATCCTAACTCACTTTTTTTTTCCTTGTGCAGGAGGTTTGTTTTATTTTTTTTAATTTTCTTACATATGAATGAGTTGAAATGGATTTAGATGATGTGGAGGAAACCAGAGAAGTAATAACAATTTACATACAGAGGTAGAGAGGAAGAGGAAAAGGAAGAGGTGGGTTTTCTTCTCTTGCTTTTGGCGTAAGGAAGCAAAGCACAAAAAAGGCAAACATGATTGTGAATAAGCCGTTGGTGTTGACTTATCTCTACCTTTTGATTTACATTTTGCTTTCGTCTGGAGTCATTTTGTACAACAAGGTAACCTCCATCACCATCACCATCACCATCACCATCACCATCTTCCTTATTATTATTATGCAAGTGTATCAGCTTCCGATATTATTGCAGTTTGCCACATCGTTACTGTATTATTTTGATGCTGTCTTTTCTTTTATATTTGAACCCTGAAATTGCAGTTAGTTAGCCACCACATCCTTTTGTTCATCAGCCAACATCTGATCTTTGACATTTAATTCATAAAGAAATGAGCTGATACTCGCACCCAAAGAAGCCTAATTGCGTATAGTCACGCATTTTCTAACTGTTTGGTAGTCACTATGGCTGCCTGCTCATGTAGTTGACAGGCATCCAGTGTTTTCTTTTAATTTTCTATAGCATTTTCTTGCCTTCTATGAACTTTCCCTTGGGAATTAAACTCAATTCTTAATCTCCTCGGGACCAATCTGGTAAGGATTGCTTCAGTGTCCCAGTTATTCAATTCTTCCACCATGGTGTAAGCTCTGAAGTTATGCCTAGTTTAAGCCAGTTCTTAGCACTTGCAGAGGTGACCCACTTTTGGTTCTCTACGGTAAATAAATCCTTTTTTTGACATATATACATGTTTACTTGGTGGTTCATGCCATTTTCATTTATGCAGCATCATGGTTTATATGGTTTACTTGAAACTTAAGCTGTAATTCTATGTTTTCCTTTTGAAGTGAACTATTAATTGAAGTATGATTCAATGAATTTTGTTGCAGTGGGTGCTCTCACCAAAATATTTCGACTTTCCATTTCCCATTACACTTACGATGATTCATATGGGGTTTTCAGGGGCTGTAGCCTTTTTCCTTATTCGTGTATTTAAGGTAATGACTTCCTACATAATTTGATTCCCTGTGCTTTTGGAACCCAGATGGCTATTATGGGAATCACAAAACACTCAATTAAGTTGTGGGTGACATGGTTTTAATTTGCGGGAATGAACAGGACCTTATTTCATATGGCTGAATAGAAGACTGTGCATGTACCTCTTGTTTGAGCTCTTAAGTTATCATTTCTCTATCTTAGAATGTTATAGATTCTTTAAACAATGTTTTGGATTTATCTTTGGAAAATGTGAAGAATGTTAGTGCTAGAGTTTCTCAGTGATCAAGTAAGACATAAAATCTATGATAAAAAGTATCATATTCATTTGTTTTAGCTCATTCATTCATTCCGACCAGAAAAAAAAGAGGTGAAAACTTCTCATTTCAATTCCCATCATTCAGTGAATCCCTTGGCAGGTCCTTTATACAATGAACCTTTCTTTGAAGAACAAACTAAAATAGCCTAGGATTAGGTTTATTCTTTATGTATTCTTGTATCCATTTAGCTATACATTTCAGCATGTATGTGGAGCTCATATATTGAATTTTGAGCTGGTCCTTTATACAATGAACCTATACACTTCATGTTTCTCCAAAAAGTGTGATCATACACTGGGTCAAGCAAAATACTTTATTGAAAGCTCTGTACTTCTGCAACATTTCTTCATTGCCTTCTTTTAATCTCTTTGAGTACTGGAATTAATTTCTCCTTCTTTTCTGGACATGCAGGTTGTATCTCCAGTCAAAATGACTTTGGAAATGTAAGTGATATAACTTTGTTTTCATTCTCTGTTTGTCCATTGTCACTTTTCTGATTTTTTTTTTAATAATTTTGCAGATATATAACCTGTGTTGTGCCAATAAGTGCCTTCTTTGCAGCAAGTCTTTGGTAAGAACTTAAATGTGAAAAGGCTGTTCTGGTGAGATATGAATTAATTTGGCTCATAGAAACTGTATGACAATAATATGTGAAACGAGAAATCTGGCATGTTATATATTCTTATGCCAGCCTTTGGAAAAAGAAATTCATCAAAAGATTTATGTTGTCATCAGACCTGGATCACTGCTGGAATACTACTGAGATTTATCATATATTAAGTAGGCAAAGTATGGTTTGGCAAGATGATCTGCACTAGGCTCTTGTGCAAGTTTTATAGCAGTTTTGTGGTTCAGGTATTTATGGCCATGGCTTATCTCTTGAGCTTAGTCTGCAATTTGTAACCTTGTCCCAGCTTAAGCTGTTTTCCGAGCACAATTGAGGAAAGGGCCTTCCTTTCCTTAATTATGTTTTGTTTTTGCATTTGACCCAAACTCCTGTCTAGAAGAGCATAACATGAGTGATTTGGAAAATTTGGATTCCTATATATCCATATCCTAGCACACAGATTATTTTCCTGGGTGGGCTTTTGAATGGTACTTTCAATATGCTGTTTCCCATTGGCAGAAGTTTTATTGTCCCAAGCAGGGCTTTTCTTAGGCGCTTAATGTTTTGAATTTGCAGCTTGATTTTGTTGTTGACCACTGTCATTTGCTTACATGTATGCTATTGCACTGGGTTTTATGCCTCATTTATATGGTAGAACCTAGCCTTTCTATTCAGGGTTACACTCTTCTTTTCTTTTTGTCAATAACTATAATTGAGTTAGATTTTCTGCTCGACAATTTATTCTATTTTTCTGTTCTAGAAATTAAATGCTTCGTGTTCTGTATGTGTAGAAAATTCCAAACTCTTATGAATCATGTTGACTTTTCTGAGGGAGTGACTATTTTGCTGTTTTCAATTCCTTGTCTTAACAGGTTTGGCAACACAGCTTACTTGTACATCTCAGTAGCCTTCATCCAGATGCTCAAAGCTCTAAGTATGTCTATGAAAAGTACAAATGTTGTTTTTTCAATTCTATGATAATGCTCTTTAAGCAAAGCTGCTTGGCTCCTTATATTGGATGGGTATGGATTTTACAGTGCCTGTGGCAACATTTATCATGGCTGTTATGTGTGGCACTGACAAAGCAAGGTGTGACGTGTTCTTAAACATGTTGCTCGTCAGTGTTGGAGTTGTCATCTCATCATATGGGGAAATTCATTTTAATGTAGTTGGCACACTTTACCAGGTCACAGGCATCTTTGCAGAAGCTCTTAGGCTGGTTTTAACTCAAGTTCTTCTACAGAAGAAGGGCTTGACCCTAAATCCAATCACCAGCTTATATTACATAGCTCCATGCAGGTACTGTATATAAATGCTTCAAGATTTTTTTTTTTATTTCAAAGAAAATGATTTCATATGATGTTATGATATTACTCAAAATTGCAAAATAGTCAGTCTCTCCTCTCTTTATTGTTTTGAGTGTTTTATGTTTGTCAAGTTTTATAGCATAATTGACAATTTGACATCCTACATATATCCTGAAACTCCATTTAGAATCACAGTTAGGTTTTGTTGATATGATTTAATGGTGATTGAAATTCCACTTTTAAGTTTCTTCCCATAATTGTAAAATTTGTTTTAAAAAAACCCTGTCATAATGCATAGATAATTAGATATTATCATGATCTGCCTAGCTGTTATCTCAATCTACTGTTAAACACTGAGACTGCTGTCTGGGTGCATGTACTTGTGGATGAAGTGTTCCACGATAGTTTCTATGATTGGTAATGAAATTAGATTGATTGTTGTATTAGGGCTCAGCTGCTCATGTAGGAATAGTATTTTGTTCGCAGTTTTGTTTTTCTGTGTGCTCCTTGGTATGTACTGGAGAAGCCTGGGATGGAAGTTTCACAGATTCAGTTCAACTTTTGGATCTTCTTTTCCAATGCTTTTTGTGCGTTAGCCTTGAACCTCTCTATATTCTTAGTAATTGGTAGAACTGGGGCAGTCACCATCCGAGTTGCTGGTGTGCTAAAAGACTGGATACTCATAGCCCTTTCCACCATCATATTCCCAGAGTCTACAATAACTGGGCTGAATATAATCGGTTATGCAATTGGTATTTCTCTACTCATACAAATGTGGAAGATTTTTATTGTTACTTCATTATTTACCCATACTTAGATTTTGTGTGGTTATTTTAAATATTTCCTTTTCTTCTTTTGTGCAGCACTTTGTGGTGTTGTTATGTACAACTACTTGAAGGTTAAGGATGTCCGTGCATCTCAGGTCCCTGAAAATATTTCGGATAGAATAGCAAAGGTTAATCTTCTTAATAGCCCTTGGTATCATAAGACTTGCTTTTCAATACAAGGTTTTTTATTTCTTTCATGTGAGTGATAAATGACTGCCAATATCAGTGGAAAAAAGTGGTAAAAGAATTTGATGAATACATTGTTAAAAGATACATCATAGTTTATAAATTAATCTCTGTATGACCGTTTTACTTCCATCCATTAGTTTCTTTCTGAAAGATTCAGAAATATTGGGAAAGTTACTGCCTGGTTAAAAAACAACAGAGAGTTAACATATTTGTTCTATTACTTGAACTGTATGCTAGTAATGTGGATCATATGCTTGAACTGTGGAAATGGAAATCTTGATTGGCTGTTTGAACTCTTTCAAATTGTGTAGCAAACATTGCTGGACAACACACCTCTTAGCCTACCTATTAGCAGTTTATTAGATAATAAGTGAAGCACTGAGAATATTAGCCGAGTTGATTTAATTACCTGAAAACAAAGACACTCTTGTCTGTATAAAGTAAAATCCTATCTTGGAGTTCAAGTTATTGGTTTTGTAGAATTATTATCAATTGGAACAGACAACGACCATACATTAACTAATCCTACTTCCCATAAGACTGTTTTATCTATCTAATAATTTAGGTTTCCATATTTTGTCATAGGATTGGAAATTGGAGAAGAAGTCATCAGATACATTCACACCTAATAACAGCAGTGATAACAATGGAGGAGGTGGCGGGCGAAATATTTCTTCCTCTGATATGAATGTTGATGAAGAAGCACCTCTAATTCCATCATCAAGATTGTCGCACTTTGGTCGTACACAGCTTAGCAAGTAGCGATCACACTGTATGATTTTTGAGCCCGAAGGTACAACAGAACTTATTTCAAGAGAAAAACAGGAGGCAAAGAAGCCAGTCTTACAGAAGATGCTTTCATTCTTTGTTTATTTCTTTTTGGGTAATTGAGTAGCAAAGCGGAGGGCAATTTATTGTAACTACACTTGTAGCATGTGCATTCATCGTTGTCGTCCTATAGCTTATGCAGGTGGTATCTTAGGAACCATAGCTCTCCTTAATATAATTATTGCCGTTGATTTGGATACCATTTTTAGGAGGGTATGCATGGGGTTAGTATGTATTTTCTATTCCAGTTGAATTAGATTTGACAGTTATTCATATTCATGGGTGGAACGGGTTTTTTATTTATTTTTTTAAATTAAGATGGTATTTATGAAATTTGATATCTTGGGTTGGCTGCTTTTTTCGTTCATTTTCTTGAATACGAGTTCATCTTTATTATTATTTTTTTTGGATAAAGAAGTCTTTATTCTGTCTTTTATAATTGCTTTAATCCTGCTTGATGTTCACTAAAAGTTGATTCTATTGTAAAAAAAAGAAAAAAATATGGAACGGGGATTAAAAGCTTGGTTAATGTGTTCAATAAAATTATTTAATTATCATTTATTAATAAATATTACAAAGAGACAATAAAGATTGGATTGAGATCTAAGCTATGAATGCAAAAACATGATGTTACAATGCTTTTTATTATTTAACGTTTCTATTTAATTATGCGTCAATATTTTTTTTTAAAAGAAATAAAAACTAAATCGAAACAAAAAAAGTTAGCACAATTCATTTATTTTTTATTTATCTAGCTTTGCCTTTTGTTGTGATCCTTTGCACAACCTAAGTTTCAAATTCAATTGTGATACAGCTAGTTTATAATGGCCTCTTTGACCAACTTAACTCAACGTTACTTGATAAAAAAAATTTAGTTTGTTGTTGTTTTAACTTTTGCCTAACTTGACGAGGCTCAATTGTAAAACTATGAATTGCTGATATATTAAAAAAAAAAGTTCAGGGATTGAAATAAAAATATAACATCATATTGCATTGACATTGATTAACTTGGATTAATCATTAAATTTGTAACTCGGGTTATGACACGATTATAAAGAGCTAACTTGGCGTGGTCATATGATTTGAGAGAATATGGAGAAAATAAAAGAGGAGGAGAAGAATTTTCGAACTTCCTCCTCCTTTAATGGTGTCGGGTTCTCTTAAGAAAAAAATAGGAGATATTGTTTTTATTTACAAGAATATCTCTCCTCAATTGTCCTAGATGTTATTTCTCTCAAATATCCTATCATTTGTACTTTTCACGTTCAAATGTAATTTTTATTTCATCCAAGTTTTTACATCAATTAACTAGGAACTTTAACTCTTTATGACTTTTTCTCTTAATTTATTTTTTATTCGATTTAGAATTATGCTACTTAACACAAAGTTTACAATTCTCCCATTCTCCTTTTTTTTAAGATTTTATTTGCAAAATCAATAATTACCTTTTTTCAGAAATAGTAGGTCCGGATACTTTCTTTTAATCTCTAACTCTCTTTTCCAAGTCTCATCTTCTCCTTGAGAGCTTCTCCACATTATTTTTGTAATAACCCGACTTTTTCAAAGCCAAAACAATGATTTTTTTTTTGTTCATCACAATATCATTCTGGAAATTGATAAACCGATTCCACTTATTAACGAGGCACAATCCATATGTAATAACATCAATCAACCTTTCATAAAAAGTAGTTATACACATACACATAACAACACATTTGCATAATTACAAGGCTACATTATATATATATATATATATATATATATATATATATATATATATATACATAGTTATAAGTTTGCATTCCTATACTAATAATAGTCATTATAAGTTTAAACAAAAGCATCGAATAACAATTATACATTTAATACATTTTGTTCATACAAAATACATCGTGATCTAAAATGCGACTACATGGTTCTTTGCAAAAGTAGGGCCCCATGAGATAAAGTTCCTAGGCACCTCATTGGTGTGATATCCCTGCTAGAGTACAAATATTTACAAGAATTATAAACAAATAATGATAAGCAAATAAATAGTTAAAGGAAAACATTATTGTTACTTTCTGTTTAAAGCGTAACAATCATAGTTCTTTCATATACTTGGTATATACATAAAGGAAAACATTATCGTTACTTTCTGTTTAAAGCGTAACAATCATAATTCTTTCATATACTTGGTATATACATAACATAGTACACATGAGCGCATCAATTCTCGAAACTAACTTATAACTTTCAAATCCGGCCATCTACTACGAACGTCATTAGCCGAAGCTAATCTTCAAACATAATTGGCCATCCACTTAGGACGTCGTTAGCCGAGGTTAATCATCAATCACAACCCGGCCATCCGCTTCGGATGTCATTAGTCAAAGCTAATCATCTATCACAACCCGCTTAGGATGTCATTAGCCGAAACTAATCATCATACTCAAAACAAACAATTCCTAGACGGCTTGGTATTCATACTAACACGATATTATGTCATTCGCAATAAAACATTTTATAAATTAGCATTACGTAAGAAGAAGGTGGAAACCACATACCCGTTCCTCCCGTGGGGTGTCTTTGTCTTATCGAAGGTCCAATCTCGGTCACACCACCTAACACATCAATGGTCACAAATACGTACATTTGCATTCGGTAATCACACAACTCGTCACCATATATATTTCAAGAATATACATGTTCATATTCAAGCGTTCCATATATTACAATCACACAATGCAATCATTATAGTCATTGAACAAATCCTGATATGTAAGTTTGCTGTACAAAATCATTAGCGAAAACTGGTTCGCTGGTGACACGAATTCGTTAGAGAACTGATTCACTGGAACATAGAATCGTCTGCGAAACAGGTTCTCTAGTGATGCAAATTCATCGACGAAAACTAACTCGTTGGTGCCATATAATTCGGTAGCAAAAACTAACTCGCCGATGACATCGTATTTTGGCAAAAATTGCCAATGTATATAGGCTACTGCTGACTTAGATATCGTTGATGAAAATTGAGTCGTTGCTGACTCATAAATCATCACCGCAACACAGTTTCACAACTGACGCTGAAATCGTCAACGCATATGATTTACGGCTAACTCAGAAATCGTTGATGAAAAATTGAGTTGCTAGCAACTTAGAAATCATCAATGCAACACAGTTTTACAGCTGATGCTGAAATCGTCAGCGCATATGGTTTACGATTGACTCAGAAATCATCAACGCAACACAGTTTCACAACTAACTCTTAAATCATCAGCGCATATGGTTTACAGCTAACTTAGAAATCGTTGATGAAAAATGAGTAACTACCGACTTATAAATCGTCACCACAACACAGTTTCACAGCTGACACTAAAATCATCACCGCATATGGTTTACGGTTGACTCAGAAATCATTAATGAAAATTGAGTCACTGCCGACTCAGAAATCATTAACGCAGCACTGTTTCACAGCTGATGTTATCAGCGCATATGGTTTACGACTGACTCAGAAATCATTGATGAAAACTAAGTTGCTACCAATTTAGGAATCATCAACGCAACACAGTTCACAACTGACTCACAAATCATCAGCGCATATGGTTTACAATTGTCTCAGAAATCGTTGATGAAAACTAAGTCGCTGTCGACTTAGAAATCATCAACGCAACACAATTTCACAATTGACATTGAAATCGTCAGCACATATGGTTTACGGTTAACTTAGAAATTATTAACGAAAACTAAGTTGTTGCCAACTCAGAAATCATCAACGCATATGGTTATGAAAACTGAGTTGCTGCCAACTCAAAAATCATCAACGCAGCACAGTTTCATAGCTGACTCTGAAATCGTTAGCGCATATGGTTTATAGCTGACTCAGAAATCGTTGATGAAAACTAAGTCGCAGCCGACTCAGAAATTGCCAATGCAACAAGGTTTCACAGTTGACGCTGAAATCATTAGTGTCTATGGTTTACGGTTGACTCAGAAATCGTTGATGAAAACTAAGTCGGCAGCTGACACTGAAATCATCAACGCAACACGGTTTCACAGCTAACGTTGAAATCATTAGTGCATATGGTTTACGGTTGACTCATAAATCATTGATGAAAACTGAGTTGTTGCCAACTCAGCAATCGTGAATGGAGCATAGTTTCACAACTAGCGCTGAGATCGTCAGCACATATAGTTTACGGCTGACTCAGAAATCATTGATGCAAATTGAGTTGCTGCCAACTCAGAAATCATCAACGCAGCACAGTTTCACAGCAGATGCTAAAATCGTCAGTGCATATAGTTTATGGCTGACTTAGAAATCATTGACAAAAATTGATGGCTGACTTAGAAATCATTGACAAAAACTGAGTCACTACCTACTCAGAAATTATCAACGCAACACAGTTTCACAGCTGACGCTAAAATCATCAGCGCATATGGTTTAAAGCTGACTCAGAAATCATTGACAAAAACTGAGTCACTGCCGACTCAAAAATCATCAACGCAGCACAATTTCACAGCGGACGCTGAAATCATCAGCGCATATGGTTTACGGCTGACTCAGAAATCATTGATGAAAACTGAGTCATTGTTGACTTAGAAGTCGTAAACGCACATAGTTTCATAACTCGCGCTGAAATCAGCAGTGCATATGGTTTACGGCTGACTCAGAAATCGTTGATAAAAACTGAGTCACTGCCTACTCAGAAATCATCAACGCAGCACAGTTTCATAGTTGACGCTGAAATTGTCAGCGCATATGATTTACGGTTGACTCAGAAATCGTTGATAAAAACTGAGTTACTGCCGACTTAGAAATCGTCAACGCAGCACAGTTTCACAGCGGACGCTGAAATCGTCAGCGCATATGATTTACGGCTGACTTATAATCATTGATGAAAACTGAGTCATTGCTGACTCAAAAGTCATCAACACACACAGTTTCATAGCTAACGCTGAAATCGTCAATGCATATTGTTTACGGCTGACTCAGAAATCATTGATAAAAATTGATTGTTACCGACTTAGAAATAATTAACGCAACATAGTTTCATAACCGACGTTGAAATCATCAGCGCATATGGTTTACGACCGACTCAGAAATCATCATTGCAAGCCATGTCGCGGCCGATTAAAAAATCGACAGCGACGATGGAGTTGTTTTTGCTTCTACTTTTTTTCTTTCGGCCAAGCATAAGGCTTATGCTAGGCTTTCCCCTTACCAACATTTCTAACCTATTTGGACATAGAACCTCGTCAAACCACACTTCATTCATCATATATTATCAAACAACATAATAACATCTTTGTATGTTCATCTACCAAGGTTTTTCCAAAATCATCACTTCCAATACAAGCACCTAATATTGCTACTACCAAACATTCTTACATCCATATTTATATCATGGCAATGTATCAACACAACTAATAACAATTCTACAACACATAAAGGTTCTATTTCATTTTTATCACAAGTATAATCCCAAAAATCATGCCACAACATATTTTTATTTACTTGAACCATTCTCATGTAAACTCATCAATCTCATAACAAAATTCAAGCATGAACATCAACATAAATCTCAGTTCTAGCACATAAAATGTTCCTAGAAATCTAGCAGAATCACACTCCATGCATTTCATCATTTCTTTACACATTTCATGTAAGTTCATCAATCATATGTGAAAAATCAAGGCATTAATCATCAACATACATTCTGTTTTAGTTTGAATATGTTCTTAGCTGTTCAACAAGGTCATTGTCATGAATTTCATCGCACAATTACATGTTGTTCATCCCTTCAACCTGACCAGTTCTTCCTCCAATTTATGTGTTCAAGTTCATTCATTTCTTTTTGTTGATATTTCTAAAAATATATCCCCTATTCAGCCCCATTTTTGTCCCTCTTCCTAGTCTAGTTTTTCTTAGCAGCAGGTGTAAGGATCTTAGGCCATTTACTTGGGGGTTTCTTCTTTATTTTGGTCTCAAAGTCACAAGAACAGGTGGAGAAGGGTTTTGGTTCATACCTCATGATTTTTAACAGCTTTATAAAGGGATTTGGTGGTTTGTTATTCTCTTTTTGTCCAGTTTCTTCATTCCCTCACCAGTTGTCCAACTGACCCTCTAGCCCTCTAGGCTCTTCTTTCTCTTTTTTTTTTTTGTTTTTCTCTTCCTCACCCAACTCACTTCTCACTCAACTCTCAAGGAAGATGGCATGCATGCTGGTTGGGTTTAGTTTTTGGTGATGAGTCATGTGATTTCATAATACAGATGTGTTGATTTGTGACCATTGATGTGTTAGGTGGTGCGATCGAGACTGGACATTCGACCGGGCAGGGACACCCCACAGGAGGAACATGTAGGTGATTTCCACCCCCTTCTAGTGTAACATGAGTTTCTGAAGTAAATTTATTATGAATGATCTATTGTTGTGCTATATAGATTGCTAAACTGTCACGAATGATCATATGAGTATTACGAAGGATCTATTGTTGTATTGTACTGAACATTAACTATCACAAATAGTTGTATGAGTATTACGAAGGATCTATTGTTCTATTATACTAAATGTAAATTATCACGAATATTTATATGAATATTGCGAATGAGCTATTGTTGTGTTATACAAAATGCTAAATTATTACGAATATTTATATGAGTATTACAAAGGATCTATTGTTGTATTTTACTGAACATTAACTATCACGAATAATCGTATAAGTATTACGAAGGATCTATCGTTGTATTATACTGGATGTTAATTGTCACGAATGTTTGTATGAGTATTGTGAAGGATTTAATGTTGTGTTATGCAAAATGCTAAATTGTTATGAAATGCTTATTTGAGTATTACAAGGGATCTATTGTTGTGTTATACTGAACGCTAAACTATTATGGAATGCATGTACGAGTATTACGAAAGGTCTACTATTATGTTATAATGAATGTTAAATTGTTATAAATCGTTTGAATGAACATTACAAAGGATGTATTATCATGTTATATAAAACCACCTATGGAGCGTTTGATTGGTTAATGATTAACTTCGGCTAATGGGATCCTAAGTGGATGACTGGGATGAACAAATGATTAGTTTTGGCTAATGGTATCCTAAGAGGATGACTAGGATGAATAAATGATTAGCTTCGGCTAATGACATTCTAAGTGGATGATCGAGATGAACAAATGATTAGCTTCGGCTAATAGCATCCTCAGAGGATGATCAGGATGAATAAATGATATAAATGATTAACTTCGGCTAATAGCATCCTAAGTGGATGACCGGGGTGAATAAATGATATACATGATTAGCTTCGGCTAATGACATCTTAAGTGGATGACCGAGGTGAATAAATGATTAGCTTTGGCTAATGACATCCAAAGTGGATGACCAGGGTGAATAAATGATTAGCTTCGGCTAATGACATCCGAAGTGGATGACCAGGGTGAATAAATGATTAGCTTCGGCTAATAGCATCTTAAGGGGATGACCGGGATGGATAAATGATTAACTTTGGCTAATGGCATCCTAAGTGGATGATCGGGATGAATGAACGACTGGCTTCGGCTAATGGTGTTCTAGGATAGCCGGATTTGAGAGTTATGAGTTAGTTTCAAGAATTGATGCGTTCACGTGTACTATGTTTTGTATATACCAAGTATATGAAAGAATTATGATTGTTATGTTTTAAACAGAGAATAACATTAGGTCGGTTTATAGTGTTCAAGACAGATGATCAGGTTTGAATATTGTAATTAGCCACGGTAATTGATGAATTATTAAGGGTGGTATTTACATAAGTAAGGAGAAATAAAAGAATTATACTCTTTTGGTCCATGAATGGAATGTAATGTTGATATTGCTTTATTATGTTTTTAAATTGCTTATAATGCTTGAAATTACCTTGTGTTGTAACAAGGACATCATACCAACATGGTGCACAAGAAAATCCGTTTTGCGACTCACACATGTTGAAAAGAATTGTATATTTGCATGTTATGGGTGATGTGAATTCTGTATGAACAGACGGGTTAATCACTCAATTAGTCGTCCGACTCCTTTTGTAAAGACTTGTAATGAAAAATTGAAATGCAACACGGATGTGTATGTGCTAACATGTAGATGTGATGTGTATGAATATACATATGTGGTATTCTTCTTATGAGGATGTTATATTGTGAAATTACATGAGGCCAAGATAAACGAAAGTATTAGTTGTGTAACTTGTTGTTTGACACTCTTATATGAACTCGTGATGATAACGAGACTAGAACATGAATGTGAATTTATGAGTATGTCAATATGATGTAATGTAAACCTATGAGTATGAAAATATTGTATTATGAGCATGTGTATATTGAGAATCCGTTTTATGAGAATGTTGATTTCCGTTATCCTACTTGGATTGTGCCTTGTTAATGAATGAAATGCAATTATAAATCTGCAGAATAAAATGGTGAAAAACATCTAGAACCTGATGACTTATATATATAAGTCCAACGATTTTGGCTTTAAAAAAGCCAAGTTGTTATACACCAGGCAATTGCTTAGCACCTCATCCTTTTAAATTACTGTACTAGATTCATTTAAATTATATGTGTGTTTGTTATGTTTCAAAAAGAGAAACTAGGAAATGGTGTAAGAGATTTATAACGAAAAAAGATAGAAATGAGAAAAAAGAGAAATGCCCGAAATGGGAAAAATGTGAAATGAAAATGGTAACGTCTGCCGTTTGAAATTTTATTAAATTGAAATAATTATTTATTGGAATATAATAATAAATGATAATGTAGTATAATAAGGAGAAAAAAATATTATGAATATCGTTTAAAAGAACCCACCTAGGTAAAACATGTTAACATATATTGATGTTAATTGAGAATGTTTTAGAATTGGTCATATTATGTCAATGTTTTAGAATTGGTTTGGGGACGAGAATTTCCTAATGAGATTATTGTCTTAATTTCACCTATAGTCATAGGTTATGAAAAGATAAATATATATTTATGGATACAAATGAGTTATGTGTTATAGGTACATCTAACACATGGTTTCATCCCTAAGATTACTCTACGAATCATTCTATGAAGTTAGTACAGAGATAGTAAATTGCGTAATCACATTATATATTGTATTTTGAATTATTTTATATGTTTATAAAAAAAATACAAGATGATAAATTATGGGAAATGAAATTTTAAACTTAAAAAAAAATTACATGTATTCTTGCATACATGATTGGTGGAAATGAACGTAAATGTTTTTGAAATTACAGGGCGTTACAAAAGGCAACTTGCCTGATAGGTTAAAAAAATTATGAGGATGAAATAGAGAAAAAAAAGATAAAACTAACAAAAAAAACTCTTAACCCAATGTTTTTCCTAGCCCAAGTTTAAACTAGACTGTGTGAGAGTTGTCTTAATATAACCTTATTGACTTGACTAATCCAAAGGCAACCCAACTGATAGGTAAAAAAATTTTAAGGATAAAATTGATAAAAAAAAAGAAGATGCAATTGATAGAATAAAAATCTTTCAATCCGACTCTTTACCTAACCTGAGTTTAAAATTAAACCGTTTTAGAGTTACCATGACGTGATCTAATCAACTTGGTTAGTCCAAAGATAACCTGAATGATTGTTAAAAAATTTAAAGATGAAATTAAGAAAACAAAGTATCAAATTGAAAGGAAAAAAAATGAAGGAAATGGAAAAAAAAAAATAAAGGAGGCTGAATTGAAAAAAAATAAAGGAGATTCACTTCTATTCATAGTTATTAAACCCAGACTGGCCCAACGGGTCGACCTGGGACTCAGTCGACCCGGTGGCTAGACTAGTTTGAGTAAGGCAAAAAACCGGCCAGTGTAAAAACCCAGCAAAACCCAGATTTCAATGTACGATTTGAAACCCTTTAGTATATATATTTTATGTTCCCAATAAAAAAATTATTTTTTCAATATGAGATTTGAAGCCTTTTAGTATATATATTCTATGTTCACACGAAAAAAATTATGTTTTTTCAATGTGAAATAAAAAAACTTTTTGGTTTAAATACTTCAACTTAAAAGACTAACATGATATCTTTTTAATGTGAGATTTGAAGGATTTGAAAGTATACATACTCTATGTTCACAAGAAAAAAGTTATTTTTTCAATGTGAAATTTGAAGTCCTTTAGTATATATACTCTATGTTCCCAAGAAAAAAAATTATTTTTTCAATGTGGGATTTGAAACCCTTTAATATATATACTTTATGTTCACAAGAAAAAAATTATTTTTTTTCAATATGGGATAAAAAAACTTTTTTTGTTTAAATACTTCAACTTAAAAGGATAACATAATATCTTTTCAATGTGGGATAAAAAACTTTTTTGATATATTCTTTTAAACTTCATTATTTACAATATATATAGCCTATATTCACATGAATTGATTCTTAATTTTTTCATATGAAATATTAAAATTTTAAATATTTTGTTTTAATTTTTTCGGGTTGACTCGTGTAACTTATGACCCCGCCCCTTGGCCGGGTCAAACCCCAGGTTGGGTTTGATAATTATACTTTTATTAAATTTCCTAATTATTTTAGTATAGTACAATAATAAATCTAAAAAACTAAATTAAAAGCCTGTTTACAATTAAATCACATGTTAAATTAAATTCGATTAGTAAATAAATTTGAATTCAATTTAAATTCGATTAGTAAATAAATTTGAATTCAATTGATAACCTGATACAATTTTTATATTTAAAAATAAAATATTAAACTATATAATTGAATTCAATTATATTATTTTACATATATTTGAAATGAATTGAATTAACAATTTTTACTATTTTACTTTTAATTTATAAATCATTTTACTTATATTGATATCTTCATCTTACTTATATTGAAATAAAATATATATATATATATATATATATATATATATATATAAATTTATATTAACCATGGAATACGTACGTTCAAAATATAATGCAAAAGTACAGTCACATAAACCAACTTTTTAAAACACAAATAGGAACGCCCACATTAGATTCTATTATTTAAAAAAAATACTTTAATTAAGTTTCTGATTAATTGTCGCCTTGAAGGCCCTATTAAAAAAATTCAATAAATAAATAATAATAATAAAAAACAGCAAAGAAAGCTTTTCAAGCTTATAAATTGATGCTTCTATTACAGTACACACATTACCTGTATAAAGCAAGATTATTAATTTCATTCTGTTAGAATGGTTCGAAATATTCTATATTAATTTAAAAAATAGAATAAAAAAAAATAAATTTTATTTTATTTTAAATCTCGGTCTGTTCCGAATTTTTCAGCTAAATTCCGCTCGGAACATTCCAGTTTCATTCCACATGTTTCGTTCCGTTCTTAAAAAGTCATTGAATCAAATTGAACCTTATTCAATTTAATTAATTAAATCATTTAATTATAAAAAGCTATTTTTCATTACTATTTTCAATAATAATGATATTAATAATGATATTAAAAATTATTATTACTATTTTTATTAACAATGATATTAATTTTTTAAAATTAGATTTATCATTAATATATATAGTTTATATTCATGTTGTTGTTTTTTTTTTCATGTTTATACTTTGTAGGAATTTAAGCAAAATAAGGAATGTTTTAGATTCCATTAGCCTTGATAACATTGACCTAACTTTATATTTAAAATATTTATTTTAAAACATTTTACTTTCATAATATTTTGATATTTTATTTAAGTTTAATTATTTTAAGTTAAAAATCTTTTTAATCTTGACTATTTAGAAATATTTTAAATTTTAAAATTATATTTATTTGGTATTATGTTTGTATTGTATAATTTATAATTAATTTATCTAGAATTTGAATTATATTTGTTTTATATATATATATATATATATATATATATAAAAAGTGAAAATACTCTAAAACTAAAACATTTTATTTTAATTAAAAAAACAAAATATTTATCGAATTAATAAAGAAAAATATATAATGTAAAGCATGTCCTTCCTCAGTACCTACCATTGACAACTCCTCGTCTTCTTACCCATTAGGCAACACCCAGAATTGGAAACCCTACACCCTACAAGAATCTCTTATTTTTAGAGAATTTTGCAATGTGGGTGGCTTTAGTGAATGATAATTGGCTTATTTCCGATTGTGGTTTGGATTTAAAGAGGAAAGTTTAGAGCTTTGGAGTTTCTTAGCTAACCCTTTTATTGTCTGCTACAGCAAGGAATTTGTTTGGGGATAAGGCAGGTTTGTGATTTAATATATATATAGAGACGTTTTAATTACTATTAGAGCTTTGAAGTGTTTCTTTCCTTTTCAATTATGATTTTGCTGCAACTTTCAATAATAATGAAATGTGCTTGTGTTTATGGCGTTCTGTTTTCTCCTTTTTTTTTAATCTCCCTGCCGACATGCCATGACATCTTCTTGGATATTTTGGCTTTTTTATATATATTTTTTGGCTATTAGTTGCGGGTTTTATGTGAAACTTCTTGGGCATTTCTGTTTAATGTGAAAGGAGGGTTTTTGGTTATTGTTTGTTGATGTGAAAATTGGATCGCAACTTCTGCAGTATAATATACTTGTTCTTTAGTTGCGAAATGCTGGATGCGTATTTGAATTTGTTGAATGCATGGGATTTGTAGTGCTTAAATTTAAATTGTTTACCTTTCGACCTTGTTTGCAGGATTACTAGTATCAAAACAAAATGGCGTCTGATCTTAAGAAGAGCCTGACCAAGGAATACATTGGCATGGAGTTTTGGGTAGTAATTATGGTCTGTCTAGGATTGGTTTGTGTATTTGTTCTGTTTGTTTCCCTGTGGTTATCTTTTAGAAAGAAATCGAGAAGATCAAATAACATGCTTCCCATCAGCCAAATACCTAAGGTTCCGGAGGAGATTAAAGAGATTGGTATTGATCAAAATTCAGCAAATAATGATGGTTTCCTCAGCCTTAATGACAAGTTCAGTGACAGAGAATCAGAGAAAGTATTGATCCAAGTAGAAAATGGTGATGATAGCAGCCAGTCAGGCTCCTTAAATCATGTTGCGAAAGATGGTGTTGGGTCTCAATCAGGAGAAGAAGGAGGCACTAAGGTGGCTTCCGCTAACCAGCCTTCTTCACATCCTATAACTGCCCCTTCACCTATGTCTGGCCTGCCTGAATTTTCACAGTTGGGATGGGGTCATTGGTTTACCCTCAGAGATCTGCAAGTTGCAACAAACCGATTTTCCAGGGACAACATTATTGGTGATGGTGGATACGGAGTTGTCTATCAGGGTCATTTGATTAATGGAACTCCTGTGGCTGTTAAGAAGCTCCTTAACAATCCGTAAGTGTGGTACACGTTTGTTTTATAATCCTATAACATTTTAACTAGACTATTTTGAGGATTGGAAGTTTATTCATGGTCTCTTAATGTTTCTTGTACAGAGGACAAGCTGATAAAGATTTTAGAGTTGAAGTGGAGGCTATTGGTCATGTGCGGCATAAAAACCTAGTTCGACTTTTGGGGTATTGCATGGAAGGAACCCAGAGGTATCATATCCTTTCTTGTTTTCTCTGTATTTGGTAAGAAAAATAGATGTTCTTTATCAAAGTTTCTTTATAGAAAGTTTGCAGTGAACATACTGAATGTCACAGAACTGCCTCTAGTTTGATGTTTTACTAGAAACATAATGTAGTATTATTACTTTTGGATTATTGAAATTTATTTCATGAATTAATTTTACATAAATGACATTTATCTTATGAATTAGTTTATTATATTTACAATTTTAGTCAAATTTTCTTTATTATATTGTTTTGTGTTCTTATCTTGTTGCCATATGTAAAACTACAGAATGTGGAATGACTTCCCAGTTATGTCTAGTCTCAAGTGCATCAAACTACTTATAAATATCTTGAAACTGATGATCCAGAATGTGCTTGCTTTTATCATTTCATTTATTCTACCTTTTGCATTTGCTCATTGCTGCATAAATTTCAGGATGTTAGTATATGAGTATGTCAACAATGGCAATTTAGAGCAATGGCTCCATGGAGGTATGCGCCAACATGGGTATCTTACTTGGGAGGCTCGCATGAAAATTCTCCTTGGTACTGCTAAGGCGTAAGTGCAATTTTCACCTTATTTTTAGTTGTTTGCATTTATCTTGCATTCTGTATCATTCTCACTCCCAATTGCTTGTTGCAGGTTGGCTTACTTGCATGAGGCCATCGAGCCAAAAGTGGTGCATCGAGATATAAAATCAAGCAACATATTGATTGATGACAACTTCAATGCTAAGTTATCTGATTTTGGTCTGGCCAAATTGCTGGGTGCTGGAAAAAGTCATATTACTACTAGAGTTATGGGTACCTTTGGGTGAGTACTTCCAATCAGCTACATGTAAATTAATGGTATGCAGGTTCAATCTAATTTTCTGCTGGCCAGTTTCATTGTATTATTAAAGCTCCTCTGCCATTGATAGAAAATAATCTTTCATTTCACGTTTCCTCTATTTTAATTCTCTGACTTTCATATGCTAAGATTTTGGTACTAATCAATGATTCTTCAGTTATGTCGCTCCGGAATATGCGAATTCTGGCCTTTTGAATGAGAAAAGCGATGTTTATAGCTTTGGAGTCGTGCTTTTGGAAGCAATTACAGGGAGAGATCCAGTGGACCATGGTCGTCCTGAGAATGAGGTATGCAATAAATGTTCCCTTTCCAGAACAGTAATCAAATCCATATAAAAGCAGCAAGCCCCTTGCTTTGGACCAGTAATTGGCATATTTTAATCTCTAGAACTTGAAATTATCTTAGCTTTTCTTGAGTGGTGTCATCAATGCATATGTAGAGGCAGGCAAGAATCTGGGGGTGTAAATTAGAAGCTCCGTTCATTCCATCATGCAGTCTTCTTTGCTCCTCCTTGTTTATGTGGATTTCATTGTTGTAAAAAACATAAACTGGATCCAACCCTCACAATTCTCTTGAAATGATTATTCTTTTAGGTAAATCTAGTGGAATGGTTGAAAACGATGGTTGCAAGAAGGTCCTCAGAAGAGGTGGTAGACCCGATGATAGAGACTCGACCATCAACAAGTGCCCTTAAACGGGGTCTTCTAACCGCTTTAAGATGTGTTGATCCAGATGCGGATAAAAGACCAAAGATGAGTCTAGTAGTTCGCATGCTTGAATCAGAGGAGTATCCTATGCCTAGACAGGTTTGATTCTGAGATCTTATTTAGAATTCAAACTGCGTTGGCCACTTGGTCTCCACCTAAAATTGTTATATGGACTGCTGAGAAAAGTTTTAAACACTGCTGCATCTTTTTTTTTTTTTGGCTCTGTGAAATATATAGATTGTCTTGCATCCATGTTGAGTTAGTGGATGTAGCCGTAATATTAACCTGTAAGTGTCTTCTGGATGGACAATTCAGGATCGGAGGCACCGAAGAAGCGGTGCAGGGGAGGGTGAGTCGCGGATGGAGAATTCTGATACTGATAGGAATGAAAATCCAGATACAAAACAATAAAGCATAGAACATAGGGACCATTTATAGAAGCTGATTGCATGCCTGAGTGCAATGGTCGCATTCTTTCGCTCTTGGAAATTGCTGAGCCTGCCTAAAAGTTGAGAATGAGGACAGGGAGCTGAAGCAAGCAATTGAGGCCGGTTACTTGACAATTTTCTGTTAATTTTTCATTCATTATAGATGTTGTAGAGAATTAGTTGGTGCCTGCAAGTTTCTCTGTGATAAAAACACCCCTGCCAGGAGTGGTGTGTAGTGCATAGATGTTGAGATTTTTGGTTTATTATTATTTTTTTTTCATTTTCATTATTTTTCTTCTGACTCATAGTTTTAGTTCAAAGGATTAGTACTGAATTTTCCCTAGATGGAAAGGGTAGAGAATAGGATAAGAAGGATTAAAAAAAGGAATTTTGGATTTTTGAGAGTGACTTCCATCTATCTACCTTTTTATTTATTGAAAACCAAAGCACTAGGAATGCTGCGTCATATTAGAAGCATACCTTTGTATGTGGGGATGACAAGGGATGGAGTTTCATATTTTTTTTTATTATTTAAGGTGAAAAACATTTAGATGTTTATAGCTTATTCAGTATTTTTCATGGGTATTTATTTTTTAAATATCTTTTATTATTCAACATAAAATAATATATATTTTATTTGGAATTGATAGCATTTATATTATATCTATTATCTTTTAAGTAAAATATTTATCCAAGAAATTCATTTATTCAAGTCATTGGGATTAATATTTATTGAGTTTGGATTAAATTATCATATCAAATTATTTGCTTAAAGCAGAAAATAAATTAGCATGTGTCAGTAATTTATAAATTAAGTCACAAAGTCCTGAAAAATCAATGTCTATGAATTAGCTGGAAAAATAAGAATGAAACAACATTCTCATTCTATAGCTGGCTAACCAAACAACTAGTATTCTACAAAAATGAATGACCCTATAAACATAAAATTAAACGATATCGTTTTCATTACTACCCCATTGAATCTTTTTAGAGGGTGTTTGTTTCCAAATTTTACTGTATTTGTTTGTAATTAAAAAAGTTGATTAACGGAAAATATTTTTTGATGATCGGAAAATATTTTCAAATCAAAGGAAAATTTAGTTTGGTTTCCAGAAAAAGTGTTTTCCTTTTATTTTGGGCGGAAAACACTTTCCGGAAAGCTGTGAAAAATTTAGAAATGTCATATTATTTGCTGATTATATCAAATTTGATCCTCAAACTTTTGATTGCTATACATATTTTATTTTTAATATTTTTTTCATCAATTAGAATTTAATTTTTATATTAATTCTGGTCCTCATTTTTATAATTGTTATTTGCTTTTCTCTTATCATTTTTTAATTGAAATTTTTTATCTATTAAATTTGGTCCTCATTCTTTTGATTGTTACTTATTTTATTTGAAATAATTTATGAAATGTTAATTATTATTATTTTAATTTCTTCAACTTTCAATTTTTTTTTATTTTTTAGATTTGATCTCTATTATTTTGATTATTATTTATTTTATTTGAGATAATTTATGAATTTTTTTTAATTTTATTTTCATTAAACTTTTTAATTTGTAAGCTTTGTTACTCATTATTTTAATAAACTTGAAAAAAATAAAACAATAATAAGTTATTTTCCAACTTATTTTTCATGACATAACCAAATACTAGAAAATGTTTTCCAACCTATTTTTTATTATATTACCAAACATCAAAGAATAATTTATTTTTTTAAAATTCATTTTAAAAAAAAAAATTACTTTCCAACAAACAAACATATTTTTAATTTCCTTCGTCCCCCCTCCCCCCTCCCCGAGTAAAAAGAACGGAATCGAAGTTCAATGTCATTGATTGCTTCAGAATGCCAATGAATCGCAAGTTGATGACTCTGTGATCGTGAGAGGACAGCTTCAGACTTCTTCAGCAGCAAGTGTCTGTTGAACAATATACTGGGAAAAATTTCTTTAGCAAGGGCACATGAGCACTGGGTGAATCTTTTAGTAAGGAATATATATGGAGTGGTGGTGGGTACCAGAAAACAACTTCAAATGGTTTCCTCTTTGTGGAGAAGTGAAAGTTAAGTGCTATCCCACCACTCCCTCCGCCGGTGAAAGTTAAGTGTTATTCACCGCTTCAGATTTATAGACTGTGGAATAGCATAGGTCAACTCCTTGTAGAGAGAAATTCTTTTAGAGAGGTACCTCAAAGAGTGGGTCTCTATCGCTTCTGATGTTTAACATTGTATTTTAAAAGTATTTTTTTAAAAAAATTAATTTTTTTAATTTTAAATTAATATATTTTAATATTTTCATATTATTTTTTTGATATGCTAATACTAAAATAATTTTTTTAAAAAAATATTATTTTAATATATTTTAAAATAAAAAATATTTTGAAAAGCAATTATTACCACACTTTCAAACACTTTTTATATATGATATGGGATGTAGTTTAGAGATATTGTCAAAAAATAAATAAATAAATAATGAATTGCAGCAACTAGAAAAAAATAAATTCCCCATTGTTTGTATGTTGTTTTCCGATCATTGAGTTGCAACAGCAAAAGTTGAAATTGAGTTGTATAAAAAGAAGTACAAGTTTTTAACAAGATTTAGCTATTCTCGAATCAGTACATTAAAAAAAAAAAAAGTTGAAATTGCAAGTTTTTGTTACACTGCAAAATTAAAACTTACAATCCTTGAATTCGGTGCTTGAAAATATTGCAATATAAATTCTGCTGAATTGGTTGGTTTTATTAGTTGGTGTTGAGTTTATATTGGTTTGGGTTTCATAGAGTCAATTTTTGAACTTTGTTTTTGTTGTTGTCATTTTCATTTTTTGTATTCATTTTGCTTTTCTATTTTTATTTCTATTCATTAAAATTATCGTTTTCTTGATTAACTTGTGTAATGACTCGGTTTTTTCAGAGCCAAAATCGATGGAATATTTTTTCTAATCATCCGGTACTGGATATTTTTCACCATATCATTCTGCAAATTTATAATTGTATTTCATTCATTAACAAGACACAATTCACATAGGATAACATAAATTAACATTCTCATAAAACATATTCTCAATACACATACCCATAATATTTTATTTTCATACTCATAGGTTTACATTATATCATATTGACATACTCAAATTCACATTCTTGTTCTAGTCTCGTTATTATCACGAGTGCATACGAGAGTGCCGAACCGTAAGTTACACAACTAGTACTTTCGTTATCCTGACCTCATGTAATTTCACAACATGACATCCTCATAAGAAGAATACCACATACATATATTCATATCTACATGATCGCACATTCACACCCGTGTTCCATTTCATTTTATAATTACAAGTCTTTACAAAAGGGATTAGATGACTAATTGAGTGATTTACACGTCTGTTCATACAAAACTCATATCACCCATAACATGCAAATATATAATTCTTTTCAAATGAGTGAGCCGTGAAATGGATTTCCTTACGCATCATGTTGGTATAATGTCCCTGTTACATCACAAGGTAATTTCAAGCATTATAGGCAATTTAAAAAAAAAAACATAATAAAGCAATATTAACGTTACATTTCACTCATGGACCAAAAGAGCATAATTATTTCATTTCTCCTTATGTAAATACCACCCTTAATAATTCATCAATTACCGAGGCTAATTACAATACTCAAACCCGGTCATCCATTTTGAATACTGTTAACCGAACTAACGTTATTTTCTGTTTAAAGCATAACAATCATAGTTCTTTCATATACTTGGTATATACGAAACATGATACTTATGAACTCTCATAACTCCCAAATCAGGCAATCCTCTTAGAATGCCATTAGCTGAAACTAATCATTTGTTCATCCTGATCATCCACTTAGGATGCCATTAGTCGAAGCTAATCATTAACCCATCAAACGTTCCAGAGGCAGTTTATGCAATCACTATAACATGATATTATATCCTTTGTAATACACCAACAAACATTCCATAATAGTTTAGCATTCAATATAACGCAACAATAAACCCTTCATATTTTTCATCCAACCATTCATGACAGTTAATGTTTAATACAATACAACAATAGATCCCTCGTAATACTCATACAAAAATTCATCACAATTACATTCAATAAAATACAACAGTAGAGCCCTTGTAATACTCATACAACCATTCGTCATAATTACATTCAATAAAATACAACAATAAATTCTTTGTAACACTCATACAACTATTTGTCACAATTACTTTCAATAAACTACAACAATAGACCTTTCAAAATATTCATACAACCATTCATCACATTTACACTCAATAAAATACAACAGTAGGTCCTTCATAATACTCATACAACCATTAGTCAGGAGCCTAAATTCATGATAGCCCAATCAACATCTCATAGTCGGTTTAATATTCATCGCAACACGATAATATATCCACCTCAAACAAGTCATTTCAGAACCTTAACATTTTCGTCATTGTTTCAACATTCATCAAGAACTCGATCGACATTTCATAGTCATTCGATTCGATAATCATCCAGAATTCAATCAAACACATCATCGTCGTTTCATTATTCAACAAGGATTTAATAATATATCATCATAAGTAAATCATTTCAAAACATAAACATCATATGAGAAAAAGGTGGGAACCACCTACCTGTTCCATCCGCAAGGTGTCCTTTTCTTGAAGAAGGTCCGATCCCAGACGCGCCACATAAGACATCAATGGCTATAAATTAGTGCATTCGTATTCAGTAATCACACAACTCATCACACAAGTTCATGTTCCATTGTTCCACATATTACAATCACACAAAGCAATCATTTTAATCATCGGACCTTTTTAGATACGTAAATTGGATGCATAATTTAGTTAGCGAAAACCGGTTCGCTAGTCACCTAGAATCGTTAGTGAAAATTGATTTGCAGTAGATAATAGAAATTCGGCAGCAAACACTAATTCACTGCAAACAACACAATTTCGGTAATGAACGCTGATTCGCTGCAGACAACACAATTTTGGCAGCGAATCCTATTTCGTTGCAGACAACAGAACTTCGGCAATGAACGTTGATTCGCTGCAGACACACACTTTCAGCAGCGAACACGAGTTCGTTGCATACAACACAATTTCAACAGCGAACATTGATTCGCTGCAGACAGCACACTTTCAGCAATGAACACTAATTCGCTGCAAACAACACAATTTCGACAGCAAAAGTTGATTCGCTGCATATAACACAATTTCAGCAGCGAATCCTATTTCGCTGCAGACAACAAAGCTTCGACAGTGAATGTTTATTCGCTGTAGACAACGCACTTTCAGCAATGAACACGAGTTCGCTGCAGACAACACAATTTTGGTAGCGAACGTTGATTCGATGTAGACAACACACTTTCAGCAGCGAACACTAGTTCGTTGCAGACAATAGCAGTGAATCCTATTTCGTTGCAGACAACAGAACTTCGACAGCAAACGCTGATTCGTTGCAGACAACACACTTTTGGTAGTTCGCTGTAGACAACACAATTTCAACAGTGAATACTAGTTTGCTACTGACAACACAATTTCGACAGGGAACATTGATTCGCTACAGACAACACACTTTCAACAGCGAACACTAGTTCACTGTAGACAACACAATTTCGGCAGCGAATATTGGTTAGCTGCTGACAACACAATTTCAGCAACGAATCCTATTTTGCTGCAGACAACAGAACTTCAGCAGCGAATGCTGATTCGGTACAGACAACACACTTTTGGCAGTGAATACCAGTTCACTGCTAACAACATAATTTCAACAGCGAACGCTGATTCGCTGCAGACAACACACTTTCGGTAGCTTCCACTAGTTTGCTGCAGACAACACAGTTTGTGGCAGCGAACACTAGTTCGCTACGGACAACACAAGTTCATTTAGCAAGGTTCTCTGAATTCATTCATTCCATGTTTTCATTTACATTATGGTAATACATCAACAACACCACTAGAAATTTCATAATTCACAAGTGTTCATTTTCGATCATGGACTTAATTCCTTTTAAGGTGTTCGTCATGGTGAATTCTCTCATTGTTCCCTCAATCCTTATGGCCGGACATTGCTGCCTAATACACTTAGCTACACATGCAAATCATCATATTTCTCACAAGTATAATCACAATCACAATTCACATTTCATTCTTTTGATTAACAATTACACATGTTTGTTCATCAAACAAAGAAAACTGAAGCATTATATGGTGTGGTTCTTGTTTTAGCTGCAACATGCTTCCAAGGTTCGTTAATAACACAACTTGCACTTAACATCATTCCATCACCTTTGTATTATAATTTCATCAATCAAATATGCATAATTTACATCATCAACACAAGTATGATTCTATTTTTGATTAAAAAATGTTCCTAGAAGTCTCACAAGATCATCATCCATGAATTGTATCACTCTAATTCATATTCTATCCAACCCTCACCGTGGCCGGCCCTCCCCTAGGTTCATGCATTCAAAATTGTTCATGTTTCTTGAGTAAGGGTCTGTGCATGTGTTCATTCATCTTTTGTTCTACATAGGTCTATCCATTTAGTCAAGATTCCTTGGGTTAAGGTGCAAGAACACCACCCCTTCCATTTTCAAGTTTTCTTCCCTTCCTTTTTTGTCTGAAATCTGGGGTAACAATCAGCGAAGAGAAGGATATTGATCTTACCTTATGTTTTTAGACAGTTTTTGAGCAGGTCTTAGTGGTATGGTTCTTCCCTCAAGTCTCAGTTTTTTACTCTTCTTCCTCTGCTGGCCGTTTCCAGCCAGCCCTAGGCTCTTCTTTCTCTTAGGTTTTTGGCTTTCTCTACTTCTCCTTACTCATTTCTCACTCTATGCTCAGGGAAAGTGGCATGAAGGCTGGTTGGGTTCATTTTTTCTGCTTGGAGGAGGGATGTGTGTGCTGCAGTCATGGCTGCTGCCGGTTCTGAAGGAAGATCTAGGCTCCAGCTTCCATCATGTTCTCGGTCACTTCTTCTCCCCTCTAGCTCTCTTCTCACGCAGCACCCTAGGAGATCTGCATGCAGCTAGTCGGTTTCAGTCTTCTCTTTAGGAGAGAGGGCTATTCCCAACAGAGTTACAACTGGATCTTTGGGAGAGGAAGGCAAGAGCATGCAACCTATTTTGGAAAAAAAAGTGCCATTTTCTCTCTCCTTGCTGCATTTATACCCCTCTTAAATGCAAAGGGGTATTTGGAGGGCTGGATAATGTTGTTCCCATCCCTCTTTTGGTTTTTTTTGGGCTAGTTTCTATTCCCATTCTTCCCTAGGATAGGCCAGTATAACTCTAATTTTTGTTAGGTTTAACACTGTCGCTGCTGATTCAGAAATCAGTAGAAAAACTACGGCGCTGCCGATTCAAAAATCGACAGCAAAAACTTTGCCGATACTGATTCAGAAATCGACAACAAAACTACGTCGTTGCTGATTTAAAAATCGGCAGCTAAATGTGCTGCTGCCGATTCAGAAATCGGCAACCAAAAACCATGTTGCTGTTGATTCAGAAATCGACAGTGATGATGAGTCATTTTAGTTTTACTTCTCTTTCTTTTTTTAGTGTTTACAACTCGTGTCTTGAAAATCTCTGGTTGGGCATTACAAATTGAATTTTCAATTGTTTTGATTAGTTCTCTAAAAAATTAAAGAGGAGAGCACAAAGGTAAAAGGTGAAAAGGTTTCTATAACTATGAAAAGCTAAAATTTGAGTGAAACACAGTGAAGTGATGTATTATTGAGTGTAAACACATGAAACAGTGTGTGATGATTTTTTATTTATCACTAACATAAATTTTAGATTTGACAATTTCATCGAAAGGCAGGCCATCACTTAACGAGGAGAGGAACACTTTCTTTTTGTTACCGGCAATGTAACAATAGTGTGAGTGACATGATCAATTAATTGATGTATTTTTTTCAAAAGCAAGAGTGTCAAAGTAATAAATAACTCAGCAAGATCGGGGTCGATTTATAGGGAGATTAAAGATACAAAACCACAATTAATAAGAGAAACAAAGTTAAAAAGATCTAAAATATGTGATATTAATGTAAAAACTTAATAGAGATAAAATAATTACCAAAATTAAAGGATCCATTAATAGTATTTCAAATAAGTACAGTCCAAACTCTTTTTATTACTAAAATGAAAATCACACACAAAGAAGATTCCAATCGGATGAATTATCATTAATGGCTAATTTTAAGTTATTAACATGATTATATTAATAATATTTAAATATATTATTTGAGTAACACTAATACTTGTAAATGTTGTCATTAATGACTCATTTTAAATTATTAACATAATCATATTAGTAATCTTTAATTATATTATTTGACTAACACCAATACTTGTGATAATTTTCATAGTATAGGTGTAAACACTAAAAAAAAGAAGTAAAAGTAAAATAAGAAATGACTCCACCGTCGCTGCCGATTTCCAAATCAGCAGTGACACAATTTTCGCTGTCGATTTCTGAATCAACATCGACACAGTTTTCGCTGTCAATTTCTGAATCAGCAGCGCCTCAGTTTTTGGTGATGATTCTTGAGTCAATAGTGCCCCTTTAAACGTGAGAGAGAGAGAGAGAGAAAGAGAGAGAGAGAGAGAGAGAGAGAGAGAGAGAGAGAGTTGAGAACTAGAGAGAAGACTGAATAGCTGCCAAGAGGGAAGAAGAAATGGGCTAGAAACTGAGAGAGGAAGAAGAAAAGGGAGAACCAGTAGAAGAAGAGAAGGAATACTGTCAAACTTTCCCCAAACCTACTTAGATCCAAAAGGTATGGATCTTATAACCTCCTTCCTTCTGTTCTTTATGACCTTAGAACTGAAAGGTTGAAGAAAAACCATGAGGGAATGCCTAGAATTTTTATACCAACTGTGAAGGAAACCTAAACTAATAAGAGGGATGATAATGAGGCTGAATGGAGACTTAATTCCAGAACATTTAACAAAGAAAAATGAATAAATTGAATGGACAAAACTTGATAAAGGGCCGACCATAGTTGAAAGGTTGGCCAGAATGCATTGTGTGATAAAATGCGTGTAGATGTTCATGCTTGAAATTATGTGGTTATCCTGGATTCTACTAACAAATTGTGTGCTGGAACTGAGTTGCATATAATTGTTCATGCTTGAAATTATGTAATTTTTCTGGTTTTAATAACAAATTGTGTGTTAGAACTGAATTGCATGTATTTGTTCATGCTTGAAATTATGTGATTCTGTTGGATTTTAATAACAAACTGTGTGCTGGAATTGAAATGCATGTGGATATTTCAGCGTTCGCTGCCGAAATGTGTTGTCTGTAACGAATCAGGTGTTTGATACTGAATTGTGTTGTTTGCAGCGAATGAGGTGTTCGCTGCTAAATTATGGTGTCTACAACGAATTAGCATTCGTTGTCGAATTGTGTTACTTGCAGCAAATCAGGTGTTCGCTGCCGAATTGTGTTGTCTGCAGCGAATTAACATTCGTTGTCGAATTGTGTTTCTTGTAGTGGATCAATGTTTACTATCGAATTATAGTGTCTGCAGCAAATTAGCATTCGCTACCGAATTGTGTTGTTTGCAGTGAATCAGGTGTCCATTAGCAAATTATAGTGCCTACAGTGAATTAGCGTTCGCTACTAAATTGTGTTATCTGTAGCAAATTAGTTTTCGCTAAAGATTTTATGTTCCAATGAAGCAGTCTGTTGATGAATCTGCATCACTAGCGAACCAACTTTTGCTAACTAATTTTTGCAGCAGATTTAGGTATTTTAATGGGTCCAATGATTAAAATGATTGCATTATATGGTTGTAATATGTGAAACACTTGAATATGAACTTGTGTATGCTTGAGACATGCATGGTGAAGAGTTGTGCAATTACTGAATATGAATGTACTGATTTATGGTCATCAATGTTTTAGGGGGTGCGACTAGGATCGGACCTTCATCAGGACAAGGACACCCAATGGGTGGAACAGGTAGGTGGTTTCCACCTTTTTCTCACATGATGTTAATGTTTTGAAATGATTTACTTATGGATGATATATTATTGAATCCTTGATGAGTGATGAGACAATGATGAAATGTTTGATTGAATTCTCGATGAATGTTGAAACGACTATGAAATGTTTATCGAGTTCTTGATGAATGTTGAAAAGATGATGAAAATGTTAATGTTCTGAAATGACTTGGTTGATGAGTATATATTATTGTGTTGCGATGAATGTTAGACCAACTATGAGATGTTAATTGAGCTATTATGAAATTGGGCTGCTGACACGATCAAATAGTTGATGTCTTATCCCAAGTGCAGGAGTGTCACAGTAATAAATAACCCGGCAAGACCGGGGTCGAACCACAGGGAGGTGAACTATAATGATGATGATAATAATAATAATAATAATAATAATAATAATAATAATAATAAT
>Ga0325405_1000544_pt1 | contig 36770 bp, 22 predicted proteins | sample PopdelMetagenome_21_FD_205663 | JGI IMG/M metagenome (GOLD analysis project Ga0325405, IMG submission 205663) | Populus deltoides microbial communities from Bellville, Georgia, United States - Xylem-Control-R2 | ecosystem: Host-associated > Plants > Phyllosphere > Stem > Wood/Secondary xylem... | reverse complement strand
TATCTTTAACCTCCACATTTCCTATCTGTCTCTAATTTATCTTTCAGAAGAGAAACAAGCAGTTGTTAGCGTTCTGTTTTCAGAAATCAGTAGAGGAAGATAACTGCGGTACGGTTTTGTAGAGAGAGAGGAAGTTAATAGCGTGTTTGGCAGTGTGGTTGCGGGTGCTTTTTAAATAGCTTTTCGTGCCGAAATACATGCTAATGATATTTTTTTATTTTTTAAAAATCATTTTTGACTTCAGTACATCAAAACGATCTAAAAAGTACAAACCGCACTCAATTTTAACAAAAAAAAAAAAATTCAAATTTAAAAGAAACACAGGTACAAACACAGTACCAAACGTTCCCTAAGCGGGACACGGGAGTGTTAGTGCTGAAAAGTCAGTGAGAAGGAGAAAAAGATTACCCCTTTTTCGGAAAAGCACGGGAGAAGAGAGCAGAGAATGGGTGCATGTGGCGCTTCTGCAACGTTTTCATTAGAGGGTTCAAATAAAATATTCAGATTTTATGGGCGAGGGAGAGCAGCCTTATGCTTTTTTTTTTTTTTGGACGAAAATAATAAAGAGAATACTTCATTAACAAAGAAATAATAATAATAATAATAATAGAGTGCATCATTGCATTGAATAAATAAATTAAATAAAATACTCCTCCAAAAAATAATTTTGTGGCAAGAAGAAGGGTAAAAAATACATGCTGCTCTCCATATTGTCAAATAAAACTCTTGCATGATTGCAACGTGTAGGGAGGAAGACTGTGTACCAATGCCACGCCTTGTATATCCAACGACACTCTAAAAATGGCAATTAACATTAATTATAAATTAAGTTATGGCTTAAAGTAAGCATGTGACATAAGCAACGAAAATTTATGAATTGATTGCCACGTATTTACCACCTATATATATATATATAAAATACCATTTAAGACTATTAGTCTGAAAATAAAAGTTTATCCATAAAAATACATTTTACTGTCTCTCTTTGGATTCTTACAACAGTTGGGGTAGTTATTTAGGTGAATTTTAGATAAGGATGTGACAGTAGATCTCTGGGTTGACTTTTCTTTATTCTTATTCTATTAATTATTTATCGAGTAAAAAATTTAAAAATTTATATTTTATTTATTAAATTTCAAGTGTATATGTATATATATATCTATGTATGATCTAATTGTTATTTATTATTCAACATGAAAATAAAATAATAATACATATTTGAAATATATAAATATATATTTAATGATAAAATTATAAATGTAATACTTGTGCGTGTATATTAAGTTAGTTTTGAGTTGAATTTCATAATATTTATATTTTATTCGTTATTTAAAGTTAGATATCTATAAAAAATATTTATTTATTTGAGTCAATTTAGATTGGTATCCATCTTATTTAAATTAAATTATCATCTTTAATTTTAGACAAGCAATATAATTTACTATTTAGATTTAATTGTTTATTTAATAAAGTGACAAACGATATTTTTAGACAAATGATGTGACTGACATCTTACCCTTATAATGACAATCCAAGTTTCAAACTCAAAACCTATTCAACATCGTTTATCTAAGCCCTGTTTGCTTCAAGATTCAACTATATTTTTATTTTTTTTAATTATTTTTTATGTATTTTTTAATTTTTTTAATGAGCTAATATTAAAAATAAAATTAAAAAAATATTTTAAAATACAACATTTACTGTTACTCTTAAAAATACCCTAAGTAGTTAAATCAAACTAAAAATACAAAAAATAATACTTTTTTTAATTTGACACGCAATAAAAAGTAGAATCAAGTAATGATTATCCATTTGAATGAAACAGGCAAAGCAAAGAAGGTTGGAGCCTAGTTCCTATGGAAATTCTTACCTTGTCTAAAAACATTTATATCATGTTTGTTTGTTAATTTGATGAATTGTGAATAATATTATATTATATTTTAATTATAATTTTAAAAGTATTTAGCTAATTAATATATACTAGAATTTTACGAAGATCCCATTCAAAATTTTATTAAAAACTTTGATTATAAAAAAATTATAATTTATAAATTGTTTCAATTATAAATTATCAAACCACAACAATAAAATCTACCATAATACCAGATAAATTTATCACGCATCAACCACGAAAACAGGTTTTATCAATGGAAGAACAAGAACAATGATTGTTCATTGATTAAAAAACTTGGAGTACTGAAGTACATAAATCATGAAATTAAACACTTGTAGTAATATCTTTGAGGAATCACATAATTAACAATGCCAGGTAAAGAGAAACAATGACCGTCACGAAAAGCTAGAACTCTCAGAATTCAGAAATGGCGGCAAGAACAAGAGTTATTAAAGCTTGTGCAGAATCAAGTGGGCACGCAGAAAACAGTAATGGTGGCCACCTCCAAAGCCAATGAAGTCATAGATGATGTGTTGTGTATATATAAACTTATTTATTTCCTTATTAAATGAAATCCATAAATTAAGTAATAGACTAATAACTATATATATATATATATATATATATATATATAGGCCCAAAGCCTATCTGCCGACAATATTTTCATTGGTGAGTATTCTTTTCAAACATTATTTTAAGAATAAAAAATCCATTATATTTTGATTTCTTATTTTAAGAAGAAATTATAGCTCATTATATTTCAAACTCTCAAGATCAACTCCAAGTATTCATTGTTATTTATTTTTATCTCACATGAACAGAGAAGACGAAGAAAATTAACCATGATGATTTACCCTCCTTTCCAAATTTCATCACCCCTGAAACTAATGATTTTTTCATTCACTACCAGATTGCTATTAAACTAAATCTGTCTATGAATTAATTTAAACGATTTTCTATATTTTCAAAATATAAAAGAGAAGAGGACATGTTTTTTTTTCTGTTCTAATTATTTATATATATTTTTTATTTCAACACAATAATATTCAATATTAAAAAAAACCCTAAAATTATTGATTTGGAAGTGCGTGTAATATTTCCAAATTGATGGTAACACCTTTTCCTCTCGGGCTCCTTGTATTTCAAAGTTGGAAAGTCAAAAATACATTACTTGATTGATGTTTTTTAAATAAATGAATTCCATGTAATATATATTATCATTACTCGATTGCTTGCTTATGTATTAATTAATTTTGGAGGCCATGTTTTTGAGGGGCTAAACGTTTAATTAATTAGTTTGATTTAATTAACTACTTTTAATGTTGATCTTATTCATTTAATAAATTGCATAATCTCTAATTTCGGTTTTAATCACCATGATCACAACCTGCATTGGCTAGAATATCACCTCATCAGATCAGATCAATATTTAATCTCTATACTGACAATCAACAGCTCATAATTAGTACATGAAGGAACTTAATTAGTCATGGCCTAAAGGAGACTCTTGCAATGGCAAATAAAACTGCTAAAAGGAAAAACAAGAAAAACAAATTTATTCATTGAGTCAAATACATGGAGTAGAAGAGTACATAAATTGCATTTCTAATTAAGTTGTGGAGAACCACATTTAACTCTATTTTATGCTACGAGAATATTTCTAAAATACCTGATCGCCATTCCAATGGTAACATTTGTACTCTCTTAACTCACCAATATTGTAAGTCATGCAAGGGCCTCTTGGAAGTATTCTCCAAGTGCACTTACCACAGCGAAAAGAGTCCCTTCTAGCAATGAAGAAATCAAACCAATGGAGTTTACCTGACCATGTCATGCCGCAGAAGTATTGTGTAGTTCCCCAAGCATTGGAACAAAAACTCAGCGTGTAATAGCCATCAAAAGGGACTACGTGCACGCCAAGGTCTTCATCTTTCGATTTGCAGTGGATGGAGAGGTCCAGGCCCGAACCCAACTGGTTTGTGATCTTCAAATCTACACTTGTTCGAAGAAAACAAAATGCATCACAAGTAGTAAAGACCAGTAACAAAGATGATATTAGCAGAATGAAATGCCTTGTGATAGAGGGATTCATGCTTGTATGATGAAGTGTTTTTCTTTTGTATAATATTTTGATTTTGATTTTTCTTTTTGAACGCATGCCTCTTATTTATAGGCTGCCTACATGCATGGTGAATATGTAAGACCCTTTCCCCCCTGTATTTTCCAACTGTGATTTGGGATCTGATGATCCGTGTTAGCAACATCTAAGAACAACGTAGTGACATTTAATTCTGATGTTTTAATTTCTATTTATTTCTTCTTACCATACATGCATGCATGCTTTGTTGTTGCCTATAAGGACGCTTAATTTAGGACGATATACATGGCAATTAATTTAAGTATTTTATTACGTGAACACGTTAATTTTGGATTAGAGAGACCTTCCATAGTCAAGAAAGGATGATTAAATCTATGTATTTGTGTGATTAAGATTCCATACTAGATACACAGGCCTAACAGCTGTCCTTTTCCTTGTAATTTGTCTGTCATTAACTATTAATTATATCTTAACTATACTTGTATTGTATTTCTTTTCATACTTATCTTACAAATGAAATCTTGGTTCCTCGAATTTGAAAACAATTGGATGGTACTCTGTATTCATAATAAATCTCTTAGTTTCTTTTCTTTTCTGCGTTCTAGCTAGCATCATCGTAGTTGTCATGAATAATTTTAAACAGAATTCCATCTTTTAACAACAACAACAACAAATATTAGCCAATTTAGAAAATATTGTTATCTTTTCCTAAATTGTATGGATAGAAATACTGCAATAGAGCCTGCTGCTCACCCAATATTTAAGGAGAATCTGTAAAAATATGTCCTTCATCAGAAAATTTGTCCCACTGACCATATTGGGCATGGATATACATTTAAGCAATTTTATACTTTAACTCTTGTTTTTGCACAGTGATAGCCATAATTATGGGAATTGATTTGGGGGTACGGTTACAGAGAAGAGCAGCTACTTAGTGGTGCTATATAGTATGGTAGTGATTATTTTTTAAATAATTTTTTATAATGAAATATTTGTCAATGATATTTTTTTATTTTTAAAAAATTATTTTTGACATTAGTAAATCAAAACGATTCAAAATATATAAACCATATTAAATTTTAACAAAAAAAATTAAAATTTTTAGGAACGCATTCCCAAACATGTTCTAAATCACCGAGTTAAATATTTGTTATTAAAATAATGTTGTTTTTTGTTTTTTTATATTAACCTGATAAAATTTAGTCCGATTTGATTAGTTCATCTGGGTTATGAAAAATCTAATGGGGAGAACCATGTTAACAATGATAATTAACAACTAATAATTAAGTGGAAAGTATATAGATTAGGGATCACCAAATGATGATAAAATTAATAGTTTGGGGATTAATTGAGAACTTATTTAAACAATTAACGACTAATAAGTGGTTCCCCTTTATCATAATTAATCCATCGTCCTTTGCCTACGTACCTCGTTAATCCCTCTCATCAGGATGGCTACTCTGGCTTCCCTAAACTTCATAAATCTAATGATTATGGCTATCAAATATGTGGAGTCTCTGGATTTTATAAGCAACGGTGAATCATGATGATCACAGCTAAAATAATGTTTTTCCTTCCGATAAGTGGAGTACAGTCTTGTTTAACAAAGCAGTTTTTGTTGGTGAAACGCGTTGCCAAATAAACATTTCATAATGTAACACGGATATTATATTCTATAACACAGAAATATACTTTTCTAAACTTTGTAATCAACGGCAAATCATGATTATCACAACCAAAATAGTGTTATTCCTTGAAAAGAATATGTAAATCATGAAAGGAAAACACTCCTAATTAATGGTAATTTTTTTTTCTTTTTTTGTGGTCTCCGCTTTATGCAGCTAGTAAATTGAACACAGGAGATAGAGCTAAGTAGCGCTTTACTGGAGATATGCCTTGTCATTCCAAGGATAGCATACAAATTCCTTTGTATAATAATTATAATAATCCATGCATGGCCCAGTTGCATGTATTGTCCAATTGCAATTTCCACAGCGACTAGAATCCCTGGAAGCATCGTAGACATCAAACCAATGGAATTTTCCTGACCATGACACGCCACAGAAGAACAGTGTGCTTCTCCAAAAGTTGGAGCAAAAATCAATTGTATATTCGCCACCAGAAGGGACTACATGCTGCCCAAGATCGTCGTTTTTGGATTTGCAATGGATTGTAAGGTCCAGGCCTGGGCCTATGTCATTATTGATATTCAAACGTGTTGGTTTCCATAGACAACCTGCATCACACGTAGCTATGATCAGCAGCAGCAGAGATAATAATATCAGTAGGGCGAAATGGCTGGTGAAAGAAATCATGTCTGCAAGAAGATTTTGATCTGTTTAGATTGGATTATTTTTTTGTATTCATGCAAATCCAACTTACTTATAGGGTTTAGTATATGGTGCCTCTTCGTATTATATAGCAAATGGTTGTGCCGTTTCAAGGGTTTCTTCCTTGTATATTTAGCCAAACTGCACTTGGCTACAATGAATTAGTGATAATTACTACTAAATTGGTTCATGCATCTGGCTAGCTGTTTTGGCAGGATAATAGTACTGAGCGATGCTAATTTTATAGAAAATTATATATCAAAATCATCTTTCCAAAAACAAAAATAAATGTTTTGGCAGGATCGTACGTGTTTGTGAATTCTACAAGTTATCATCAAGCTTTCTCTTTATTGAAACACGATATTTTGTATTAATCAATGCTTTATAAATTATTCACCAATCTAATCTATTTTAGTTTTCTCATTTTATTCTTCTTACTCTAACTACTTGTCGAATTCTTATTACTCTTAACTTGTCAAAAGTTTATTGCGGTGTAATAATTTGATTAATTATCTATCACTTACATCTTATCATCTTCCAATCAAGTCTTTTTAATTAAAATATCGTATCTTTTTTTTTAAGAATCTTTAATTATTATAAGCTACTTAATATGTTATTTATTTTTTAATTCAATATTAAAAAAAAACAAATAAACACAATCCTTCATAATTAGCTTAAAAGATTACTACCACAATCTTTGCTGATAAATATAAACTACCAAGTAGATATATAATTAACAAACAACTAAAACATAATGATATTTCACTATAACCTCTCTCATATTTTACTATTTATTGCTATAATATAATAACTATTTTGTCATTCTCATACAAAATCACATATCCTTAGACCAATATTATTTTTCATATTTTCATGAGGTACATTAGTTATTCTTGATTTGTTTAAGTATTTGTGTCTGTTTAATGTTTTGTGAACATTAAAATAACAAAAATACTCGTAATAATAAAAAACTTAGTAGTCTTGGATAGGAGTATTTAGGTATTTTGATTTTTTTTATACACAATGGAGTTACACGTATATCCTTAGATGCAAGATATTTTGTTCATTGTAGTCATAGGCATTTGAGTATTTTAGCTTATGTTTTGTTGTTAATTGTAAGTTTGGTTGAGGATAATAATGTAATTTTTTTAAAAATAATTATTTTTTAATTGAAAAGTTGTTGTCGCGAGTAGAGCAAGCGGCAACTCGTTGGAATCGCCACACATATTGGGCGGCGTGTGGGGTTGTTCCGGCAGTCAAAAAATCTCTTTTGTCGTCTTAGTCGATTCCTCTCCACGTGTACTCCAAATATGGCTGGTGTATGAATTGTTTTTTCTTTTTTTCTTTGATGTTTTTGTCACTCTTAAGTTTTTTTTGACCAAATTCTCTCACTTTTTAGTTTGAACATTGTTCTTAAATATAATTATAAATTCGTAGTTTAATTTTAATAATTTTATTCAATTATTATGTTACTAATATGAAAATAATAATACTAACAATATTTTTTTATATAAAAATTCGATTCTTCTTTTATTTTTAAAATTTTTAAATAGATTTTGAACATGATTTTATTATCATATTTATTATTTCTTTTAGCTTTTAACCACTCATAAAATATGAACATACTATTTTGATATTTTTTATCTTAAGTAATTTGAATTTTTAATATATATATGTAGGTTGGATTTATAAAATTATTATCTTCTGCTTTTAATTATACCAGTCTTTCAGGTACATATAGTTTACTATTTTTAAACATACTGCAATAATAAGCAAAGCCTGTAAATAAATGAAATTATACAACATTAAAAGTTGTTTTAAATTGATATTAATTGCCAAATCTTCAACCAAGTAGGACAAAAATAATTATTGTAGAATATAAATTAAAATAAAAAAATAATATCTAATTATTCTTTCAAACATGTCAAGTTTGAAAGTAATTTAAAGGTAAAACCGTAAAACAAAGTTTTTTTTTTTATATTTTATTCCGTTTTTTCCATCAACCAAATATAATGTCTTGTATATTACTATTAAATACAATTTTATTTCCATTTCTCGTTCTATCTTACTGTCAATTGTTTTTGTTTTTTTACTCATAAAATACCAATCAAACACCACCTAAAAAAATCATAACCTTTATTTAATACTACCTTCTCATTAGGACGGCTACCTTGCTTGCCTAAACTTCATAACATCTCTCGTGTACTCATGGCATAATACTATGGAGAACAGAAAGAACAGTGAAATAGGAGTATTACCACCTTCACATATTTAATCAAAAGAGAATTGAACTAATTTCTTAAAAATACTTAGTATTCATCATAGTTATAGAAGCCGGTTTAGTTCAAGAACCGGGTTATAAATTAAAAAAGTTAACTTGAGTTAATCTGAATCAATCTAAAATAATATTATTTTAAAATTTTATTTAATATTTATTTTAAATGATATCATTTTAGATTTTTTTTTAACCAAATCAAACCACTGTCTTATTTGAGTTTTTTATTGGTTTGACAAGGTATAGAGTTGATTAGGTCAATTTTTATTCAATTCAATATAAAAACCAAACTAAATTATATTTTAAATAGATGAATTATCGGGTTGAGTTACAAAACTAAATCAGGTTTTATAACATTGAGATCTTATCCGTGTGGGATAACTAAATCTAAAAATCTAGGCCAGACGTAACTTAAAATATTATATTATGTAACAACCGGCATAACTGAATTTTATAAGCAATGGTAAATCCTGATGATCACAACCAAAATAATGTTATTAAACACTCTATCGGGTGGAGAAATTCATTATTAATAAATGGTACACTTATTTTTTTTGTTGCCTCCATTTTATGCAGCTAGCAAATTAAACAAAGGAGATGAGATATATAGAGAGCTAGCTCGCACTTTAATGAAGATATGCCTTCTTATTCCAAGGATAACATACAAATTCCTTCCAAATATATTTATAATAATCCACGCATGGCCCAGTTGCTTGTATTGTCCAATTGCATTCGCCACAATAAGGATCCCTGGAAGCATCGTAGATATATCAAACCAATGGAATTCACTTGACCATGACATGCCACAGAAGAACACTGTGGTTCTCCAGAAGTTGGTGCAGAAATCAATTGTATATTCGCCATCAAAAGGGACTACATGCTGCCCAAGATCGTCGTCTTTGGATTTGCAATGGATTGTAAGGTCCAAGCCAGCACCTAAGCCATTGGTGATATTTAAATGAGTTGGTGTATATGGACAGATTGCATCACAGATAGTTATGATCAGCGACAGAGATAATAACATTAGCAGTATGAAATGTCTGGTGAAAGAAATCATGTTCGTTTGGATCATATTTTAGCATATGGTGCCCGTCGTATTATAAATATAGCAAGAGGTTGTGCCGTTTCAAGAGTCTTGACGTTTGTGAGATGCTTTTCCTTTTATATTTACCAAAACTACTGCATTTGGCCTTGGCTAGCTTTTCAGGCAGGATAATCTACAGTGATGCTAGCTTTATAGAAAACTTTATCTCAGGATTTTCTTTCTATAAAAACCCCATTCGAGTGGATTATGTTTGTGAATTCCACAAACTGTCAATCTTTTTCTTTACTGAAACACGATGTTTTTGTATCAATCAATGCTTTATTATTCACTAATCCAATTTATTTTAGTTTTCTGATCATTTTATCCTTACTCTTAAGTTGTCAAAGGTTTATTTTGGTATATATAATAATTTGATTATGTATCATTTACATCTTATTATCTTCCTATCAAGTCCTTTTTTTTTAATTAAATATAATATCTTTTTTTAAGAATCATTATTATTATAAGCAACTTAATTAATATGCTTAAGCATTTTTTAAATTTAATATTAATTATAAGTAGATAATGATTAAAAACATTAAATAAACACAATCTTTGAAGATTAGCTGAAAAGATGACAAGCACAATCTTTGCTGATTAAATATAAACTACAAGGTAAACAATATTTACTTCTTTTTTTCTACGAAAAGATGAATATATTTAACTAAGTGTTGGCATGCATTAATTAATGTATATTCATCATAATTAAACTTCATATGTAAATAGAAATATCCAATGTTTACATATATATATATATATATATATATATATATATATATATATTTTAATATGAATTGTTTTGTGTATTCTTGAACAGGAATATTATGCATGATTTTATGGATTTTAATTTAAAACACGTCTCATGGTGTGGCGGTGGGTTAATTTGTCTTCATATATAGTTTGGATATTAAAGGTAATACTGTCACTTTTTCTTCTTCTTCATTTCCTTACATTTCTCTTAATCTTATTCTCATTATGTTATAGTTTGTTTTGAATAATAATAAGTAAATAAATATTCAAAAAAATAAAATAAGAAAATCCCCAAAACACAAAGTATTTTAATTTGCACCATTAATAGTAGAAAAATTTCCCAGTAAGAAAATAAAAACTAATCGTAAAACACAAAATCTTTAAATAATAAATAATTCTAGACAAACATTCGAGAATTACAGCTAGTTTTTTTTTTTTAAGAAAAACAATTCAAGGATATTTTTTCTATGATTTATAATATTTGCATAATAAATAGAAGTAAAAACTTGTTATAATAAAATTTCAGAGAAAATATGACCCAATAAAGAATTAATTTCATAAGAATTTGAGATTTTATTTTCAATAATTTGAAAATGAATCAGGTGAAAAAGATCTAAGATAATTTTTCATATAATTTCAAGATCGCAATAGTCAAATGAATTCAAATCCATCTATTCTCATTCTCTAATTAAATTAAAATTGATAAAAAATAATATAGTCATAAGTTTATGCAAATTTTAATTACAAGATATATACGATTTAAAATTTTGATTGTTTAGAATTGATTTATTTTTCATAAAAAACAATTTAACTAAACAATTATGAGTATTAATTCTACCGCCACATTTTCTCTAATTAATTAAATTAAATTAGCACAAGGCATTTAAGAAAAAAAAAGCATATATTACATTTTTAGATTGAGACGATACACACACACACACACAAATAATTTAGTAATTAAAATGTAACAACAAAAAGTATCTGGTAGTACCATCGTTCATTAATATAATAAATCTATAAATCAGGTTCAATATATCTATGGCAGAATAAAATATGTAATTAAGAAAGGTTTTGTATCTGGTGATGAAGCACCACAACTGTAAAAGATCTCAATCAGAATCTGCAGTGACAGAAACTAGGTGCCAAGGTACCTCCATGAAATCGTTTGCATCATAATCGATCTCTTGCGGAATGATAAAATCCTTCGCTGATTTTTGACACTCATGTGAGTTTCTGATGCCCTCCAACACCATGGTAACTTCTTTCATTGCAGGCCTTTCTTTTCCTTTCATGCTCAAGCAGCTCTTAGCCAAGACAGCAACCATCATTATATCCTCCTTCCTGCCCTGAACTTTAACTTGAGGATCAAGAATTCCTGACAGACGGTTGTCCTCTATGGACATAAGGAAATATGTCACTAAACTTCTGGCTTCATCCTCCGATCTGCAAAAGGACACTGCCTTTTGTCCAGTGAGTAGCTCGACGAGGACTACACCGAAGCTATACACATCACTTTTGTCTGTGAACTGGCTTGATTGAAAGTACTCTGGATCCAAGTATCCAAAGGTGCCTTGTACTAGAGTTGTGACATGAGTCTGGTCGATGGTTACGGACTTTGAAGTCCCAAAATCTGCTACTTTTGCCCTGTACTTGTCATCAAGCAGTATGTTCGTAGACTTGACGTCTCTGTGATAAATGGGGATGGAAGCTGCTGAGTGTAGGTAGGAGAGTGCCCCTGCTACCTCTGTTGCAATCCTTAAGCGCATTTCCCAAGTAAATGGGAGTTCGTCACTTGGGGAGTGGAGAAGCTGGGAAAGTGTGCCATTAGGAATGAATTCATAGACCAACAATGGAACTTCAGTCTCCAAGCAACAGCCCAAAAGTTTAACCACATTTCTATGGTTAATTTGTGACAGAATGACCACCTCATTGATAAATTGTCTGAGATTCCCTTCATCAAGAATTTTGGATTTCTTAACAGCGATGATTTTTCCATCAGCCAACATCCCTTTGTAAACTGTACCTTGACCTCCCTGGCCAAGCATTCTATTCACGTTGTAGTGATCTGTGGCCTTGTCTAATTCTTTGGATGCAAACAATTTGACTTTCTCAACATGGACTTCACCTGAAGATAGTTGTTCTTGCAGCAATAAACCACCATTCCTTTTAAAGTATCTTTCCCTCAGTCTTTCATTCCTCCTCCTCTTGAATACCTTGTACAACTGCCACAAACCAATGAGTAAAAACAACGCTCCAAATCCCACTCCAATTCCTGCACAAGTCAAGCAATTATGAGCGGATAGGGAAAGGGAACTGGTTAGGTAAAATGGCGCTGTTGAATAAGTATTCTTAGTCTCAAGTAATTGTCATTTCTTAGATGATATAGGATGCAAATGAAACAACATACCAATGACCACCATTTGTGCTCTTACATGTCCCCCGTGCTCCATGTAGTCTCGACCCTCTGCCATAAATAGAGTGACAGAGTTGATCTTTACACCATGTAATGGTAAAAAACTCGAGAAGAATCGTAGATTAGGAAATATAATGCCAAAGAAAATAAGATAATTGTACAATTAACCAAGAGTTTACCTTCACAATGACCTAAATAAGGATTTCCTGCAAAGCCTGCCTTACAAAAACATTGAACTGTTGCCATCTGGCTGGTGGAATCTGGGGGGGGGATTCAGAACTTGACAGTTGTAAGTGTTACTTGTATTAGAGAATAATCCAATATTTACAAGTGATTCATATACCCTTAATTCTATCCCCCAATCCAGCACTACTGGAACATGGTCCATATCTCTAATGTCATAAGAGGTCATTATGCTTCCACTCCAACCATACACTCTATTATCCATCCAATTTCCGTCAACTAAATAGGCATGCCTGCATTTCTTCGCCGGCTGTTTTTTTCCAGGACCTTTCCCATCATTTACCCCTTCCAAGGTTACATTATAAACCTTGAGATATGAAGGAATGCTAGTCTGGCAGCAGTTGATGCCGCTGCAACTACTCAATAAGTAGTTATTGCTTCTTTCATGATCACAGATTGACATGCACCCACCAACTGCTGACTGGTTCTGAATCAGCAAGGCAAGGTTGTCACAGCCACTTGCAATGAAGTTATTCAAATCTGAGGAGAAAACAAAAGGGCTTCCTCCCAAGTCAACAACGGTGTTTCTTTCTTTGCCATCACAGTTTGCAAAGACAATTGGAAAGTTGACCGTAAAGGTGCTGTCACCAACCGAAATGTCTGTCACCACCAGATCAGTGCCGTTTATTGAAAGTAGGGGAATATTACTAGAGTTGCAATGTATTTTTAAGCTTTCGTCACAGTAACAACCTTCTCTCATTCCAAATGGATATGGAATGCTAACATTGCCACAGGCACTTGGACAAATTTCAGGGTTTTCCATAGCTTGTGCTTCTGCAATAAGCAATGGATCATCAAATGACCACAACAACAACATTACCTGAAAGTACACTAGTACTGACTGAATAGCTGCCATTCCCTTTTCTTTCCTGCCCTGATATAGATGTTGCTGCCATTCACTGCTGTTCGATCCACTCAACAGATCAAGTATATATGCACAGGAAAACTATATTCAAGATATTAATTTCGTCTGCATCTTCTAACATACCTCTCGATTAATCAGTTGGCAAGTTCAGGGAAATATTATATTTGCATATTCTAGCTGAAGATGCTCGGTTTCCTTTGGATTATCCAAAAAGACATTCAAAGCCCGCAGCCCGCAGTCCGCAGCCCGCAGCCCGCAGCCCGCAGTTGTAGCAAAAGACAAAATCATTGCACAACGATCACAGATATATTAAAGCTGGTAAATAGTCATGACCCGATCGATGTTTCTAACAATGTGTCTCGTCAAGATTTTATTTAATTTAGGCATACATGTGGATAGGTGTACAGACAAGTGAGATGAGGTGTCCAAGAAACTATATTTCTTTTCATATATTATGTTCGAAAAGTCATGAAAGAGAATAAACTTCTTTACCTAACTATTTCTTGTTATAAAAATACTGAAGTAATGCTGAACAAATAAAAAAAAAATCTTGAATCATTTGATGATAACTGTTAATTTTACTTTCATGTCAAACTAATTATCCATTATTGAAAATAATGAAAAAAAATATTTTTTTTTACTATTCATTGCCTCTAATACAACGTGGTTGACAGCACTGTATAATTATACAAAACAAAAAAGAATTTCTTTTTCTATTCCCTGGTGTGCTTTTTCTTAATGTTTAAGAATATGATAACTTTTTTTTTATATAGTTTTTAAAAGTGTGGTGGATGTGAAAAAATATTAAATTAATATTTTTTTTTATTAATATGTTAATATAAAAAAAATTATTTTAATATATTTTTTTAAAGATAAGAACTTTTTTTAAATACCCTACACTACAATACCAAACATACATTAAAACGCTACTAGTGACACTGTTCAGTTTATAGTTTTCAGACCCGTCCTAGTGACTGGCCCGGTCCAAGGTCTAGGTGCCGGGTTTTGATCGGGTCACCAAGTTGTCCGATAATTTTTTTTAAAATCAAAACGACGTCGTTTTAGTAAAAAAAAAACATTCAGTTCATAGTTTTCAGACTCGTCCCAGTGACTGGCCTGGTCCAAGGGCCAGGTTCCGGGTTTTGACCGGGTCACCAAGTTGTCCGGGTTAATTTTTTTTTAAAAATCAAAACGACGTCGTTTTAGTAAAAAAAAACATTCAGTTCATAGTTTTCAGACCCGTCCCAGTGACTGGCCCAGTCCAAGGCTCAGGTTCCGGGTTTTGACCGGGTCACCAAGTTGTCCGGGTTAAATTTTTTTTCTTAAATTAAAACGACGTCGTTTTAGTAAAAAAAAAATAAAAGTCAACGGGTTGCAATTAACCGGGTTTTTGACCGGGTCTTATCGGGTCAACCAGGTCACACCAGATTTTTCCTTCCCCTATTTTTTCTTCAACCAGACCCGGTTCCAATCCCGGATCGACCCGTCGGGTCGGACCGGGTTTCAAAACTATGGTTTAGTTCATTCTATTTTGTTTTTCATGGAAACCTTTTCTTTTTAATATATGCATGTGATATTATGATATTTTATGTGTTGATATTTTCTGCTCTATCTATATTCTCGAGAATTCATGGTATTTGATAAAATCTTAGAAGTGAATTATATAGAGGTCAGTTTATTGAAATAAGATTTGATTTATAGATTATCAAACCAATGGAATTCTCTTGATCATGACATGCCACAGAAGAACAGTTGGAGCAAAAATCAACGAGGGAGTCAACTTTGGACCTGTGCGGCTGTAAAATTAATTGAATTGTGACCCAGCTACTCTTTTCTGAGCTCCTAGCCGTGTTGGATTTTACATGTCTCCAACTTGTTTATCTTTACAAGCAAGGCCTCTGTTTTTTTGACAACGTGGCCCAGTTTCATGAGAAATTATCATTTATATTTAGTTGTAAGTTTTTGTCTTATACCCTATTTTTTAAATTATTTTTTCTTTTAAAAAATATAAAATTAATGCTTTTTTAATATATATTTTTGATAATTTTGATATGCTAAAGTAAAAAAAATTCAAAATAAATATTATTTTGATGTATTTTTAATTGAAAAGCAAAACATCATGCACTGTAATATCAAATAAAATTAATAAACATAATAAATATAGAAAAAATTGGTGGAATGCAAATATAATTTATGAGGATCATAACATTTTATCCATACTGTTTATCACCGTAGTTTATATACGGTATAATTGACTTAAAAAAACCCCCTCAATCACAGCCGAAAAGTAAGTATTAGACAGCAGCAATATCTGTTAATATATACAATATCCAGTGGTATATAATTAAGTTCTATCACCTTCACTATCTATGAGGACAAAAACATGTAGTAATTTGGGAAGCATTAATTCTATTTAATATTTATTAAGAGTGGTTTTCTATCTAGTGATGAAGCAAGACGACTATCCGAACTAGAGCCTGTTGTGTCAGAAGCAGCAAGGTCCCAAAGCCCCTCCATGAAACCATTTGGATCATACTCGTTCTCTTGAGGAATGATCATGTGCTGTGATTTTTGAGTCCCGTATGACTTTTGGATCCCCTCTAACACCATTGCCACTTCTTTCATTGTTGGCCTTTCTCTTCCTTTCATGCTCAAACATCTCTTGGCCAACATGGCAACCATCATTACATCTTCTTTCTTTCCTTTCATAGTAACTTGAGGATCAAGAATGTCAAATAGATGGTTTTCCTCCATGGAAACAATGAAATATGTCACTAAACTTCTGTTTTCTTCTTCTGATCTCATGGAAGAGATTGGCTTTTGTCCAGTGAGTAGCTCAGCAAGGACCACCCCAAAGCTATAAACATCACTCTTGGCTGTCAACTGGCTTGTTTGGAAGTACTCTGGATCCAAGTACCCGAAGGTGCCTAGTACTAGAGTTGTGACACGAGTTTGGTCGATGGTTACTGACTTTGATGTCCCAAAATCTGCTACTTTGGCTCTGTACTTCTCGTCTAGTAGTATGTTTGTAGACTTGATATCTCTGTGGAAAATTGGAATGGAAGCTGCTGAATGTAGGTAAGAAAGTGCCCCAGAAACCTCTGTTGCAATCCTTAATCGCATTTCCCAAGTTAATGGGAATTCTTCATTTGAGTCATGTAGAAACTGGTAAAGGGTTCCATTAGGAATGAATTCATAGACCAACAATGGAACCTCAGTTTCTAAGCAACAACCGAAAAGCTTGACCACATTCCTGTGGTTAATTTGTGAAAGAATGACAACTTCATTAATGAATTGTCTGAGATTATCTTCATCAAGAACTTTTGATTTCTTGACTGCAATGATTTTTCCATCCGCTAACATCCCTTTGTAAACTGTACCTTGGCCTCCCTGGCCAAGCGTTCTATTCACATTGTAATGATCAGTGGCCTTGTCCAACTCCTTTGAACCAAACAATTTGATTTTCTCGACGTTGACTTCCCCTGAAGATAGTTGTTCTTGCAGCAACAAACCACCATTCCGTTCAAAGAACATCTTCTTGCGTTTTTCATTCCTGCTTTTCCTTATAACTTTGTACAACCACCATGAACCAATAAGTAGGACCAATACTCCAAACCCCACGCCAAAACCTGCATAATGATTAACAGATCAATAAGCCTTCATGACTATTCACATTTTGAGAAACTCATGCACTCTTCTTCTCAAACTGTTGAAAAATAAAGAAACAAATCCATTTGTATCATGTCCTAGGTTGCAAGACAACATACCTAAACCCACCATTTTAACCCGAGATTTCTTGATTTCAAGCTTCACACATTGGTGGCCGCCGTATAGGTTTTGACAGATTAGGTCCCAGGAGCAAATAGTAGTGTTGTTGATGGAAGAGCTCTGGCATTCATTAATATCTGCATATGTAGACAACACAAAATTCAGCACATCATGTAATTATCCTATTCTTTAATCCATGTTTAAAGAAACTATTAGTTTAGTTGATGAGAATGATTACCTTGACAACCATCAGGAATATAAGGATTGCCTTGAAAGCCTGAGGAGCACGAACATAGAAGAAAAGTTGAGTTCTGGCTACATCTGGAAGTCCCGGAAGACGTTAAATTTGTTACACTATACGCTGATCCATTCAGCGTCATATTTTCGTATAATCCAAGATCAATTCTCCAATTTAGCACCACTGGGACATAGTCCATATCTATCACCGAAATGTTATTGTCGAGCCTCAGATTAAACCAATTTTGATCAACTAAGTAGGCATACTTGCACCCATCCTTCACCTTGTCGCCTACAACTTGTAAGGTTGCGTTAAAAAAATCGAGACCTGAGGGGATTGTGGTCTCGCAGCAGTTGATGCCATTACAAATAGTACCATTTGCAGAGGCATCACTACTGCTTACGTTGCAAATTGACATGCACCCGCCGACAGTAGCCTCATTTCTGCTCAACAAAGCAAGGTTGTTGCAACCAGCTGCAACGAACCGATTTTCAGTTGAGAAAGAAAAAGGGGTATCTTCCAAATTGACGACCAGTGAATCCCTGCTGCTGGTTTTGCTGCTGCAATTTTGAAAGATGATTGGGAAATTGATTTGAATATTGTTGGCTTTATCAACTGAGATATCTGTTACCTCCAGGCTGGTTCCATTTAGGTCAAGTGTAGGAATGCTGCTAGAGTTGCAATCTACCCTGAACCTCTCTTCTAAGTAACAACCAGTTTCCATTCCAAATGGATATGGAATGGTGATGTTTCCACAACGTTCTTTGCATCCACCTTTTGTTATAGATTGTGCTTCTGCAAGAAATGGATTCAATGAGCAAAACAAAAAAATGACTTGAAACACTAGCTGAAAAACCATTATTTTTCTTTACAGCTTTCCTCTCCCTGGCTGAAATGAAAATCCTGCCACTTGAAGCTATATAGATCAGATTCTTTACATTCTACCCTGTGAAATTCCCAACTAATAGTAGAAGGATTCAAAGCTGATTTCTTCTTGCTTTTGTTCTCCCCATTTACTTGCATCACTTTTAGAGCCAGATATTATTCTAGATGTGGGACTTTGACCAAACAAAAGATGATGATTTCTTCAACTAAACCTTGGGTTAATTAAAAGCCTAACCTAATTAACTAATAATTTTTTGGAAACTATAAATTTGATCCCTATTTTCTTAAATCCGTTAATAACTTAGTCCTTTCATCAATTTCTTGTTCTATTTTTACTTAGTTTTCTTACATGGATAAAAAGGGAAAACATATATAGCTAAGATGAGGTATTTTTGAAAACATAAACAACTAAGTTGAAGTAGGTCATCACTAGTCAAGGGACTAGATAGTTATTTTTCATACTATGGGACTCATTAGTTATTTTTAATGAACAACAGCAGCCATTCCTGACTGATAATATATAAAAGAAAGAAAAGATGTGTAATGTCTAAGATGAGAAAATTTGATTAGGAAGAAAAGAGATTTTTGAAAATAAAAGTGCTAAATTAAAAACTTCTGTGAAAGAATTATGTAATTATTTTCATACTAAAGGACTCATTAATTTATTAGTTCTGATAAACTATATAATTATGTAATTATGAATTAATTCTTAATTTTTTGACGTATCTATTGTCCATTCATCTAGAAAAGAAAGAAATATCTTGGTTTCTTGCAAGGAAATTAATCAATCATAACGCGTGAATGCTAGAAATTATAGAAATGTCAAATGATTTCCTTCTTACCATCACTGGACTTGCGGTATCATAACTTTTCAAGGTTTAAATTAATATTTGAATAAGTTTCGAAACTCTATATATTCGAGGAGCCATTCTTGACTGACAATGAATGCCTGTGACCAACACAGCATGCTCATGGAGTGCTTCATCTTGAACCAGTCAAGGACACATATATCACCAAATAAATCTACGTACGAACGTTGTTCTTGATAGTGTTATAGATACTATCAAGAACAATGGATACTAAAAAAATGGAAAATAAAAAAAATTCTTTATATTATTCATATGATCAGGAGCAACTATTTTGTTACAACAAAACATATAATTACAAAAAAGAAAAAAAAAATTCTAATATGTGTGCAAGAGTAGTGTTGTTTCTTTTGAAGAAGCAACACCATTGTCAAAACCAAAGCCTGTTGAGGTAGAAGCAAGGTCCCAACGAACATCCATTACTTCATAACCATTATCATATTCAATCTCCTGTGAAATGTTGATATCCTTCTCTGGAAATTTGATTACTAAGTGATTTTTTTTTAATCCCCTCCATCCCTAAAGCAACTTCTTTCATCGTAGGCCTTTCTTTCCCATTTAACCCCAAGCAACTCCTAGCCAAGGTAGCAACCATCAACACATGCCCTTTCTTCCCTTGCATCATGACTTGAGGATCAAGAATATCAAACAGATGGTTGTGTTTCATGGACTGAATGAAATATGCGACTAAACTTCTGGCTTGATCATCCGATCTGCTAAAGGATACTGCCTTATGTCCAGTGAGTAGCTCGACGAGGACTACACCAAAGCTATATACATCACTCTTGTCGGTGAACTGGCTTGACTGAAAGTATTCTGCATCCAAGTATCCAAAGGTACCAGAGTTGTGACATGAGTCTGGTCAATGCTTAAAACAGTGTGTTTGTAGACTTGATGTCTCTGTGATAAATGGGGATGGAAGCTGATGAATGCAGGTAGGAGAGTGCCCCTGCTACCTCTGTTGCAATCCTTAAGCGCATTTCCCATGTTAATGGGAGTTCCTCATTTGGGAAATGGAGAAACTGGGAAAGTGTCCCATTAGGAATGAATTCATAGACCAACAATGGAACTTCAGTCTCCAAGCAACAGCCCAAAACTTTAACCAAATTTCTATGGTTAATTTGTGAAAGAATGACCACCTCATTGATAAATTGTCTGAGATTCCCTTCATCAAGAATTTTGGATTTCTTTAACTGCAATGATCTTTCCATCAGCCAACCTCCCTGGCCAAGCAGTCCATTCACATTGTAGTGATCTGTGGCATTGTCTAATTCTTTGGATGTAAGCAATTTGATTTTCCCAACATGAACTTCACCTGAAGACAGTTGTTCTTGCAGCAATAAACCTCCATTCCATACGAAGTATTTTTCCTCTGTTTTTCATTCCTCCTCCTCTTGAATACTTTGTACAACCACCACAGACCATGTTAGAATCTATTTACGAGAATCTGCCTTGAAGATAGAAGATAGAAGATAGAGTTAAGTACAGCCAATTATTTGAATTTCAATGTAATTGTTTTCATATCAAATTCTGCCGCAGGATTTGCTGCAGAGTCTGTTATTAGAAGACCAATAATCTCTCAAGGTTGTTGAGAGTTTTTATTAATTTCAAGTTCTTTGTAAGCCTTTAAATAGGCATTCTTAATTTTTTTAAAAAAAACATAAGCTTTTGGGTTGAATTGTTTCTTTGACATAGTATCAGAGCTTTGATAACCAAGCAGTCACGAGTTCGAATCTCAACTTCTCTATTTATTTGATAAAAATTAAACATAAAGTAATGTGAGCCTGTGCAAGTTTCAAGCTCAAAAAACTTTCACTTGAGGGAATGTGTTAGAGAATGCTTTAATCATATATTGGAACCTCACCTAATAGCTTAAACTATTGAATTAAGATGGTTCTTTGACAATCCAATAAACATAAACAATGCTAATTAAGATAGTTCTTTGACAGACTAATGAGCATAAACAATGCTCCGAATCCCACTCCAATTCCTACAAAAGTCAAGCAATTATGAACAGATAGGGGAAGGGAACTGATCAGGAAAAATGCAAGTATTCTCACTCCTAAGCAATTGTCATTTCTTAGATGATATAGGATGCAAATGCAGCCACATACCCAGGACCAACGTTTTCTCTCTCAGATGTCCCTGGCAATCCATGTAGTCTGGATCCTCTGTCACATAGAGTAACATAGTTGATCTTCACACCATGTAATGGTAAAAAAATTCGAGAAGAATCGATGGAGTAGGAAGTATAATGCCAAAGAAAATATGAAAATTGTAAAATTAACCAGGAATTTACCTTCACAATGACCGAAATAAGGATTTCCTACAAAGCCTGGTATACAAGAAAACTGAACTGTTGCCAACTGGTTGGTTGAATGAATGGGAGGATTCAGAACTCGACACTTATAAGTGTGTGGGGTTTTGTATGTTCTCTTCGTCATACAAGACGTCTTTGATATTTATAGACTTTGTAGGGTTGTAAACTTATATACTACGCATCCTAATCGTATGAATAATTACGAGAATAATTACTTAACCATAAACAACTGCGTAACTAACCTATAAGACTAGTAACTCATGGAGGCGCCGGCCTCCCCTCTCAGACAAGACATTCAAGTAGATGCCACACTAACAAATTGTAAAACGGGAAATTTAGGCATGTGCATAGTTTGTAAAATAAAGAATTTTCCGGAAACTTAAGTGGAAAATAACTAAAAATATTATCATGCTCTACATGAATATTGATTCCTTTTGCAATAACCAGGACTCCAGCTAGGACTTGTTGTTCCTATTGCTGCATGCTACCAGGCTACATGCATGCATGCTTGATGATCGAATTAAAATCTATAGAAAATCCTATGTAGTGTATAAATGAAGTTCTAAAAGTTACCATTAGAGAAGAAGATTGGGGAAGTAGAAAAATCCCAAAAAGTAGTAAATATAAAAGAAATAATCATAATGCAAAGATTTTACATAGATATGTAATGTCTACACCCACAAATAATAAGGAGAAAGTTCAATGTTCTTGCAATCCAGGTTTCGAAGGAAATCCTTATCTTTCTGGTATTTGTCAAGGTAAACTCCTGGTTACATTTCCTACTCTATAGATTCTTCTGGCATGGTTTACCGTTGTATGGTTTACTGATCAACTCTGTGGTTTATCCAGGTGTTACAGAGGGTAGAGTATACGACGATTACCGGCGGAGAATCAAAGCTAAAATGGCAGGCCTAGGTACGTTGTTGCTGAATTTTCACTCTGTACCACTAATAAGTACAGCACCTACCCTGTACAGTGTGGCACCTACACTCAATAACTTATTTTGCAGTTACATGCGCATGATTAAAAGGTATTTCTTCTCCTCCATTTCTCATTAGGTAAACCACATGGTCTTAAGGGCCAAGGATATAAATACCCCAGGCCACCCACATAAGGACAGAATCACACAGAGCATAAGAGGCCACAAAAAACCACCAAACAACATTGTTCCTCTCCTCCTACACGTATTTCTCCTCTTCTTCTACACACACCTCTGCTCTTATACATATTGTTATTCCCCTGCTCCACAATCCCCCGTCCTACCCAGTTGTGCACACTTTTCCCTCTAGACACTCTACTACACCTCTTGTTTTTATACATTATTCTCCTAGTATATTTACTAACTCTTGTTTTTATATATTATTCTCCTCGGATATTTACTAACTTAAATACTATAGTATTTCTTATTTTGGTAGGGTGCTTATTCTTATAGTAGTATGGAAATCACCCCCAACCCCTCAACAACAAGTAGCCAAATCTAGTCACCTCATCAACCCACCATCCATTAGCGAAGAGCGAGTGTGAAATTTTTTTAAAAATAAAATTGTAAATTTATTATTTTAATCCATAGTAATTGACTAGGACAAATTTTCTAAACATAGGCTAATATTTTAATTTCACAATCCATAAAACAATAGACTTGAGTTCAATTAAGAAACTCAATTCTCAATCAATTTAATGTTGATGGATGAAATCAATAAAAATATTTTCAATTTAAAAATTTACTAAAGAAAAAAATAATAATAAAAAGAATTACCATCAAATCTAAAAGAAAAAAAATGAAGGAGGGTGAGATAAAAAAAATCAATTTAAAAAATTATTTCAAATAAAAAAACAATCAAAAGAATATGAATAAAATATTAAAACATTAAAGGAGGATCAAATTAAAAAATTTTAAATTTTAGAAATAAATTAAAATAAGACAAATAAAAAAAGAGGAAAAAAAAATTCAAAGAAAAAAAATGTAAAGGGCTGATTTGCAAATTTGAATAGCCAGAAGTAAATTTTTAAGAGGAGAGAAAAAAAAAGAAAAAAAAAATTGGTAGGGCCAAATCACTGTGGAATCACGAATAAGCCCTGCAATCAAGCTTTGAATCTATATAGAAGGTGATTTCTTGTCTCTTCTATCATATCTTCGACAAGTTCAGAATGGAAAGGAACGCAGCCATATGTCAATCAAGAAAAATCAAATTACGCTGTTAAATAAGTAGGTGGAGGAACATGCACGTCGTTCCACAAGTTGAAGAAAAACATTAACAAATAGACTAATGGAAATAATGACTGTGGAGCCCCTAACATCAAGTGGATGGAACCTTACAAGTGATCAGAGATCTGTTGATTAGACGTGCACCTAGAAAGAAATGTAATGTCAAGATTTAACTTGATTATAGCATGATATATGCTGTTAGGGTATGTTTGGTAAGGGGTAAATGATTGGATAACTTAATATATATATAGATTGGACAGCTTAACACATGGCTGGGTTACTTTCCGAGTAAAAGCCCGTTTATGTTCCTTCTCTCTGCTAAAAAGCTACCGTCTCAAAGTAGAAAAATGTGGTTTAGATTTGTGCAGGATTGTGTTAGCATTAAATATTTGTAGATTTTTTTAATTTGATTACTCATATATATATATATATTATACTTTAGGAAATAGCTAGAAAATTTAATGTTGAAGAACCTTTAATAAATATTTCAAGTTCAAATTAATAAACAAAGAAAATGATTTTTTTTTTTTTATGCTATAGCGATTGAGATTGACTTCCCTTTCGAGGAATTGAACCTGCAACCTCTAATAAAAGTGGCAGTGTAGCTTCAAGAGGAGATAGAGTCCCATTGGCAAAAATAGACCGTTGATGCAATTATAACCCACTATAGTATAGGATAGTGTAATTGACTGACTCGGTCAAGTCTGGCTGCTTAATTCTTTGTGTGGTTCTAAAGACTTTGGTTTTGAGCTTTCTACTCATGGAAGGCGAAAGTAAAAAAACAAAGAAAGAAAGAATTAGTAGAAAGAAGAAGAAGATCTTGGATACATATGGCTGGGTTACTTGCCAAGTAAGAGCCCGTTTTATACCTTCTCTCTTCTAAAAAGCTACTGTCTGAAAGAAGAAGAAAAAGGATATGGCAGCTGTTGAGTTAACAGTATTTCAGGTCATCCTGTTGTTCTGGTCATTGCGTCCTGCAGAATCACAGGTTATGACAAGGCCTGGATGTGAATCTTATTGTGGAAACATTAGTATTCCATATCCCTTTGGAATGAAAGAAGGATGTTACCTTGAAGAAAGGTTCAAAATACTCTGCAACAACTATAGCAGTGGAGTTCCTAAACTTAAAGTAAACGGCACTGATCTGGAGGTCAATCACATCTCAGTTTATGACAGTACGATTCACGTCATGTTTCCAGTTGTTTTTGCAAATTGTAGTGGCAAAGATAGAAACACAGTTGTTGACTTGGAAGGAAGCCCTCTTGTTTTCTCCTCCGAGAATTACTTCATTGCAAGGGGTTGTGACAATCTTGCCTTGATGACCCAAAATCAATCTACTATTGGTGGGTGTGTGTCAATTTGTGACAAAAACCGTGATAGCATGATGGCCAGCTGCAGTGGGATCGACTGTTGCCAGACCAGGATTCCTTCATTTCTCAAGGTTTTTAATGTAACCATGAAGGGGTTAGATGATGGAAAAGGAAGCAGTGGGGAAAAGCAATGCAGGTATGCCTATTTAATTGATCAAAGTTGGATCGAATCCAGGAGGTATTATTATCTCGGAAGGAACTTTGACCCATATGACATGAGAGATAGGGACTCTGTTCGCGTAGTGCTGGATTGGGGGATAGACAAAAGGGTATTTGAATCACTTGTTAAGAATGGATCATTCTATAATTCAAGTTATTCTTATTGGTGTAAGAATGTGAATTCTTCCATTAATTCAACGGACCAGAGCTTCACCGTTCAATGCTCTTGCTATGCAGGCTTCGTAGGAAATCCTTATCTTTATGGTTATTGTCAAGGTAAACTACTGGTTACAATTCCTACTCTATAGATTCTTCTGGCATGGTTTACCATCGTATGGTTTCTGATCCATCAACTCTGTGGTTTCTCCATGTGTTGCAGAGGGTAGAACATACGTCCATTACCGGCGTAAAATCAAAGCTAAAATGGCAGGCCTAGGTATGTTGTTGCATTTTCACTCTATATCATCATGATAGAAATGACCATAGATTATGTCACACTTAAATGGGTCAAGAAAACAATTGACTGGCATTGTTATGTTTGATTAGAGGAAAACTATGTTGTTGACTTGTCTCATGATAGTGCTCCGAATGTCATAATTGACGATTTTATTTTAAAAAAAGAAACTAAAAGAGTTTAGTTATTTATTCGAGCAGTCAAAATATTGTTTTCATTGCATCAAAAACTCCAAAAACATGGTCGTAGGGGTATAAAGGTATTTTACATGGAATTTATTTGTCATTGTTATATTTATTGGGTTTAAATAAATACTTTTACATTTTTCATCAACAATGTAATAACTAACATACCCTTATAAATTTTAAAAAATAAAGCTAAGTATAAGGGCTTTTTGGTATTTTTCATTTTCAGATGCACAGTTAAATAACCTCTTTGCCCTTACATTTCTCAGAAGTAAAACTGACAATTAGGGCTATTTGGATTTTTTCCATACGGTTTTTTTGTTATTGTCAATTGAAATGAGGGGCAATTAGGTCTTTGAACAAGTATGAAAATAATAAAAAATTTAAAAGTTGGAGGCGCTCATGCTGTTTGGGCGGCGTGTGTAGCGCCTCTCAATGTTCAAATGTCACTGTCAATGATGGTGTTGGAAGCAGAAAGTTGTCCTCTACATAGTGGTACAACACGTGTCAATGGTGGATGTGAGGTTGATCTCTAGTGAGTGTTTTTTTTTCCTCCTTTTTTTTTCTGTCTACACCTTGTTTTTCGTGCTGATCCTTCTAAACATCAGATATGTCATTCAGTTGTTATTTGCTTTAATTTTGGTCTTTATTCTTTTGATATATATTTGCTTTGTTTTTAATGATTTCTAAAGTTTTTTTTTTCGATTTCGTCCCTATACATTTTATTGCATTTAATTTTTTTTTCAATTTGATCATTTTTTTTTACTGATTCTTTTTTTATCCTTTTCTTGAATTGTTCTTTGTTTTAATTCCATCCCTGAACATTTTATTTCATTTAATTTTTTATATTCAATTTTTATCCTCATTTTTTTTATTTCTATTTTTAATTTATTTATTTTTCTAATTTAATCCATGATTATTTTCTTTGATGTAGTTTTTATACCATGATTGGTCTCATGACTCGGGTCAATGATTTCGAAGATTATCTCGATTTAATACGGTTATTTTTTTAGGTCATTTTTTTTTTGCAATTTTATCATTAAATATTGGGCCTTGAGCTTCATTATTAGTTGAACTTTCCTTTCTTTGGTATTATCCCAATTTCATATCCCTTGTTGCGAGATAATGGAGTTAACTTGGATTTACTCGAGTTTTTTTTTTAGTGTTTTTCTATTTTGAAATTGATTTTTTTTTAATTTTATCCTTTTACATTAGATTATTAGGCCTTGAATTTTGTTATTTTTTTCATCTTTCTTTATGTGGGGTTATACCGAGTCGCTAGTTAATGAAGTTAACCCTTATTGACTCTAGTTTTTTACGATTTTTTTAATTAATTGAACTTCAATCTTTTTTCCTAAGTCTGTTTTTTTAAAAAAATATTTTTTTATCTCAATCTCATGTCGTGAGTCAAGGGTTAGTTAAGTTAACTCGGGTTGACTCAATTTTTTTTCATCAGCTTTTTTTATATTATTTTTTTCAATTTTATTCTTTGTTATTAGACATTGAGCTTTGTGATTTTTTTTTAATTTTTTTATGTGTGGTTATCACGGGTTGCAGTTTTTTCAGGCTAACCCGAGTTTACTCAAGTTTTTTGTTCAACCTTTATTTTTAAATTAATGTAACTTCAGTTCTTTCTAGGTTCTTTTTGAAATATTTTATTTTTTATCCCGATCTCATGACATGGACTGCATGTTAGACGAGTGAACCCAGATTGACTTGAGTTGTTTCTCAGGTTTTTTTTTTTAGAATTGATTTTTTTTCATATTCATCATTTGACATTAAGGTACTGTTTGTTATTGCAACCGGGCTGCACTTTTTTTTAAAAAAGATTTTTTCCCTTCAAATTAATTTTTTTATGTTTTTTTATCGTTTTGATGTGCTGATGTCAAAAATAAATTTTTAAAAATCAAATATTATTTTGGTACATTTCCAAAAGAAAAACACTTTAAAACAAAACCGTTACTATAATGTTAGACACTACCTAAGCACAATCTCATATTCCATGTTGTGTACGAGAGAGAGAGAGAGAGAGAGAGAGAGAGAGAGAGAGAGAGAGAGAGAGAGAGAGAGAGAGAGAGAGAGAGAGAGAGAGAGAGAGAGAGAGAGAGAGAGAGAGAGAGAGAGAGAGATCCTCACAAGTTCCATGTGCTGAAGGAATTAAATTAGTTATATTAACTCGAGTTGATTCAAGTTATCATTACTTGAATATCTTTTTTTTACGTTAGGAAAAAATTTATCCGGTCCGCGAAGCAGCAGAGACCACTTAGCTAGTAAGCTCAAAGAAAAATTAGATTCAATAACGGATCCTATAAGAGAGACCAGAGAGGACAACGATCTCCTTACCATTTATTTTTTTTATATTTATGATCCTATAACTAAGTAATAACTAGCTATTTGATTTGTTCTCCATCGCGAGCTGCAGTTTTTTTTTTTTGCCAATAAAAAAATTAAATGTGTAAGCATTTTTTACATGTTTTTCTACATAAAAAATATCAAGTGTAAATCAAAAAGCTTATGCACACATCTAATTAAAAAAATCAAGAACCATTTGTATCAAGAAATGAAAAAAAAATCATTAACGATCACTAAATACGTATCTGGAAAAGTTGAGAGACAGATGTTGATCAAGGTATTTCATCTCGCAACACAGTCCATTTACCCTACTGTGTCCAATGACTATGTTTATTAAAATTATTTTTTTATTTAATTAAATGATGATAGAAATAGACACATATAAATTGATTGAATAAAATTAAAAAAAAAACATATCTCACAATGTTGCACTTATTAAAAATACTATCCAAACAAAAAAAATATTTTAAAAATAAAGTTCAATTATATAAAACATAAAAAAATAAAAGATGAATAAGAAAAGTCTCTTTAAAAATTAAATACATACAAAATAATTAAAAAAAACCACTATTTAAAAAGGCTAAATAAAAAATAAAAAAATAAGAGAGAAATGGGTAATATTTTAAATATAAATTATAAAATTATAAAAAAAACTACTATCGAAACAAAAAAAATTATTTTAAAAATAAAGTTCAATTATATAAAATTATTAAAAAAATACATATAAAAAAACATGATTATTTTTTTTAAAGCCAAAATTACCAAAAAAAACATGAAGAGGCAAGGTGCTACTGGGCCTGACTCATATAGAAGGATCCATGCATAGGCCTCCAAGGATAGGCCTGCTCGCTTGCTTTTTTTTTTTTAATGTAATTGGGGCGGACAACCACAATGTTTTTTGAAAAAAAAGTCATATGACGCGTCGTCTGACTTTACCCAGATTCTGGCCACTATAATGGTCAGTAAAACGCGACTGAAGGGTTTTTGATCTAAAAACCCATTTTAACCCCCTTTTTTTACCCAATATACCTAGAAAACACCGTAGGCACCTTGTGAAATCTATTCATGACCTCTAAAACCATCAAAAAACTTGAAATCAACCCGAAATAAAAATTTTTCTCAATCTCATATATGTGTTTTAGGCACTTTCAAGGTAAAAAGAAAACATATATTTTTAATTTTTCTTATCAAATGAAATCATTTGACATAAAAATCGACCGTTTTGATGGTCGAAATCGATGCCAACGATATTTTTCTTTCTTTACAATTGGAATCTGGTGATCTCTCTCTCTCTTCTCTCTCAAACCATGAACTAAAAAATAACAAAAAATAAAATTTTGTACTAAAATTGAATTGAAAAAATATTTAAGGACTGAATAGGTATAACATGTGAAGTTCGAGGACTAATTAAAGTGAATTTTTTGTGATAACTTTGAAACCACAAAAAAAAATATTTAAGGACCGAATAGGTATAACTTTTTCTACTTTGATCCCATGGCTTTTGATTTTGACCTTAGTCAATAAATTTGATTCAATTGTCCTTTTATTTTGTCAAAAAAGGATGCAATCGTGCAAAAAGAAGTTTGGGGATCAAAATAAAAACATAAACAAATTTAAAAGTAAATTCACAGTAAAATATGAGAGAATAAACAATACATGTTTACAGTAAAAACAACACATCATTTTGTGATTTCTATAATTATCGTGCGACATGTGTATATATACAAGAAATTTTATGATGCATCAAAAATAATTAGTGACATTTTATTAGTCATTTTGTATTATCCACTTAAAAAAAAATACAAAGAAAAAAAAATTCATGAACCATCAAAATAATAAGATTATCTCCATTCTTTCTCATACCATAGGTTATTTTCTGAACTTCTCGTATATTTAGGATTGTAGTAGTGGTAGCGGTTGCGGTTTATTTTTTAAAAATTATTTTTAAGAATATCAAAATGATATTTTTTTCATTTGTTAAAAATTATTTTCGAGATCAGTACATTAAAATAATCTAAAAATAATAATTTTTAGTAAAAAGAATAAATTTTAGGGAAACGCGGTTTCAACCGCATTCCCAAAGGCAACCGATCACTCTAGTTTTAAATATTCCATATGTACGATTATGATATATGTCATTCTATAATTCGTCATTATTACTTTAAGTAAACCGATGGGCTAAATCAAATCAATCAATTTATTCAAGGACCAACGGCATGAAATTTTTGTCGATGCCATTTTAAACAATTACTCATGGAGATTGAGTCCGATTTATCTTTCTAAAGTATTCACTTTTGTCCCCTCCTTTTTAAATTTTATTTGTAATTAGATCGTTGTTTCATAATTTTCTTCTTTCCCTAGTATAAATAATGCTTTCTTGAAAAATGTATGAATAATTAGTTTCAAGTAAAAAAGTACACTTTCTTGAAAATGCTTGCAATAAAGTTTTTTTTTTCCACATAAGATTAAAAATAAAATTTATACACTTAGTAAAGCAGACCATCAAAATTATATATTAAAAAATTAAAATTTAACTTGCTGTTTTTTAATAATCAAATTCTCTTTTCAAAACTGACATGAATAAAGTAGAATATTGAGACAAACTACAACACTGTACTTAACTATGTTCAATTGATGGAAATTTTATGCAAAATCCTCCACTGATCTAAGCGGTACTGGAAAAAACAATGAGCTAGAGGAAGCAAGAAGGAAATTCAATCGATGTTATAGGATACAGACTCTGTTGCCTGGATAAGTAACAAAGACAATCCGCAAAATGGAAGTTAGAGATAAAATCTAGACCCTTGCTGCAGCTGTACCACCCCAAAATCACCAATCCTATCCCAGCAGCATCAAATAATTGCAGATACTGCACCATTACTCAAGCAAACAGACAGAAATTGTTTTTCTTAGTTAAGCTCTAAAAAATGAATTAAATGCAATTGGTTGACTTATGCAGGTGTTGGAGTGGGATTTGGAGCACTGTTTCTACTCATTGGTTTATGGTGGTTGTACAGAGTATTCAAGAGAAAGAGGAGTGAAAAACTAAAGAAAAAGTACTTTAAGAGGAATGGTGGTCTATTACTGCAAGAACAACTATCTTCAGGTGAAGTCAATGTTGAGAAAATCAAAATGTTTCCTTCGAAAGAATTAGACAAGGCCACTGATCATTACAATGTGAATAGAACGCTGGGCCAGGGAGGCCAAGGAACAGTTTACAAAGGGATGTTGGCGGATGGAAAAATCGTTGCAGTCAAGAAATCTAAGGTAATTGATGAAGGGAATCTCAGACAATTTATCAACGAGGTCGTCCTTCTATCCCAAATTAACCATAGAAATGTGGTTAAGCTTTTGGGTTGTTGTTTAGAGACTGAAGTTCCATTGTTAGTCTATGAATTCATTCCCAATGGGACCCTTTTCCAGTTTCTCCATGACCCTAATGAGGAATTCCCTTTAACTTGGGAAATGCGCTTAAGGATTGCAGCAGAGGTAGCAGGGGCACTTTTCTATCTACATTCAGCAGCCTCCCTCCCCATTTTCCATAGAGACATCAAGTCTACAAACATACTGCTTGATGAGAAGTATAGAGCCAAAGTCGCAGATTTTGGGACTTCAAGGTCGGTAAGCATCGACCAGACTCATGTCACAACTCTAGTACAAGGCACCTTTGGGTACTTGGATCCAGAGTACTTCCAATCAAGCCAATTCACAGACAAGAGTGATGTCTATAGCTTTGGTGTAGTTCTTGTTGAGCTACTTACTGGGCAGAAGCCAATCTCGTTCACAAGATCAGAAGAACAAGGCAGAAGTTTAGCCACATATTTCATAATGGCCATGGAGAGCAACTGCCTGTTTGATATTCTTGATTCTCAGGTTGTGAAGCAAGGGGAAAGAGAGGATGTGTTGATGGTTGCTAGCTTGGCTAGGAGCTGCTTGAGGTTAAATGGGAAAGAAAGGCCTCCGATGAAAGAAGTCACAATGGTGTTGGAGAGGCTTAAAAAATCCGAAAACTTGATCGTCCAACAAGAGAATGAATATGACAGAAATGAAGTGATGGGAGCACCTTGGGATGTTACTTCTGCCTCAACAATTTCCAGCTTCGATATTGGTGCTCCTTCATCACTAGATGAAAAACCACTCTTACATACATATTGAAATTATTTACTGCATGTCTTAATTTTGTGTTTGTATGTCAAACTTAAATAGGCTTGTGGTATTGGTTTTAGACTTGTAGCACTTTCCTCCTTTTTTTTGTAATTGTGTGTTCTAGTTGCCCGTAATTTGAAACAGCTGTTGAAGTCGTTACTTATTAACAGAGAGTCATCATCCAGTGTCTCTCCAAAAGCATAATGCTCTTGAGCACTTGAAAACAAGAGCGCCATTAAAGCCCATCTGTGCAGGCTAACATCCTTGTATTTCTTTTATGGAAAGAGATTGGGTATGGCCCGCGCAATGAACACAAGGACAGAGCATCCCGTGAGGCCATGATCTAACTCTCTTATCATCTCCCTTGCTGTCATTTTCCAAATGCCATACCCTAAACTTTTTTCTCCCGCTTGTCCACCACCACCATCACCACCAGCTTCTACTAATGGTCGAAGGAGCGTGGTCTATTGATCTCAACGAGGTCCCCTCTTTGGGGTAGTACTTGTCCTTGTTTCGCATGGAGCTATCTTGTCCTTGGACACTCAAATGACACACGTGCAACCAACCACCATTTGAACTTTGAGACTCAATAATTTCCTTCCCCACAAACCAAATCATAAATAGATACGCATCCTATTAAGCTCAATATTGGATGATTTCGAATCGCCAGGAATATGATCCCCTCAAAGTTTGGATTGTGATGCATAATTGTCCAACACGTCATTAGTGTTCAGGTCTACATCCATTGCCATTGGGTCCATTCTTTTTCCATCAGTAAGTCGGAAAGTAGTGGAATCCTGGCATGCATGATATATAGCCCTTGTAGCCTAATTGCACAAGCCCTCGATCATTGTGGCAAATATGATCAGGATTCCTTGCATGATTTGATTGGCATTTGAAAGCAGACACTTTTTGTGATGGGAGCGCATTTCCTAATCGTACATGAAAAATACAGGGAATGCCTTGACACCTTTCTCTCAATCATCTTCCGACATTGGGCATCTTTTTGTGAAAGCAGGTGCGACAAACCACATGCACAAGGGATCCTTGCTCTGTGAACTTGAACCTGAGGTCATTCCAATGACTTCGCTATGTGTGAAGTGTGAACCTTTGTAACTGTATCATGCGGGCATAGCTCCCATCAGGATAATTTTTTAATAGATGCGAGTGGGATCCTTGCTCTGCTACTTTACCATCATCAATTACAGCAATGACATGAGCATTTCTTATAGTTGATAGCCGGTGTGCAACAACAATTGTGGTCTTTCCTGAGCAGGCACGAACCAGGGCTTCCTGGACAGACCTCTCAGACTCAGCATCTAGTGCACTTGTTGCTTCATCGAGTAGCATAAGCCCAGCCTTCCTTATTAAAGCTCGAGCAATGGCAATTCTTTAATGAAGTGGACAAAAATATCGGGTCCCGAAGAGTGAAGATAATAGAAAAGCCATGATCATATTAAACTTTTTTTAATTGTAATAAACTGATGTGAGAGGTATGTATTTAAATTTTTTTAAATAAAAATGATAAATCTAGATTTAATGGGTTTAAAAACACCCTCAAAAAACACTTTTTATGGGTTCAATAAAAGGAATGATCTAATTCCATGGACACAACTAGATTTTGGTTCATGTTCTTTTTACACCCTTAGTTATATCAAATTCTTCTAGATTCCACTATATTTTTATTTATATTATTATTGAGTAAGGAATACTGTGTAAAAGTTCTCTAAGTACCCACTATATTCTATCAATATTAATACATATATCAGAGATATTTTTTCTCGTTAATACTTATATCAGGGATATTTTCTATCAACATTAATATATATATCAATGATATTTTTTCTCATTAAAATCATCAGGGTAATATTACGCTTTAGCCTCTCTTTTTCATAAAAGAGACTCATGTGCTATAAATAGACCATGAATTCTTTTACCAAAAAAGATTCGGAATCTTCATTCTCTACTGCATAATTATTTTTAGAGTATATCCCTATAATATTATTGTATTTTCTCTCAAAAAATCACTGCTTAATCATCAGAGAGTCCCTAAATTAACCAATAAAACTTTTTGCAAGTATTCGACATCATTCTCTAATCACCTTAACTAAAATAAATAAATTAGACTGTCAATATCAAAATATTAACTAATTATCCAAAACATGCATAAAACTTCATCCCAAATTACTTATTTTTTTTTTTATCATCGGAAAGATTTAATTTTAAGTGATGTGCAAGTTATTTAGAAGATATCTCATATATTCAAATTAACAAAAAACAAATAATGCACAGTTTTTTTTATATATATAATAATAAATGTTGTCCTCAGCCCATATTCCATCCATTCCTCCTTTTTGGAGGGATAAAAATTAGCTTAAATCTGTCTCTCAGACATATAATTTATGGTTTTTATCTCCGTCCTTGCTATAAAGTATATTCTTATCCCATTTGTATTTATCTTTTCTATTTCATAACATAAATTAAATGCTACAACATGATATATTTCTTTTTTTTCTTAATATAGAAAATTATTTTATAATTTTTTGTTTTTTAACATAATTGTTTTTCATAATTTAGATCTTCTATATTTATTAATATTTTGATAGTGTCTTTTCATCAATTTATTTTAAAATAAAAATCATTTCAAAGTTTCAATCAATTACAAAATAACATTAAATGTGTAAATATCAAATTCATATTTAGTTTCAAAAAGAAAAATCAAAAAGGAAAAAAATAAAACAAATATTGAACCAAAATCTTTACATGGAAATGGACTTTTCTTGATTAATAAGTTTTGAGTCCGTGTTGTGTTGATTCTGTAAAATAAATCTTTCATTGAGAAATATTTTTATATTTAATTAGTTTTTAAAATCTTTCCAATGACAAGTAAATAAAATAATTCGAGAAGATAAAAATAATAATTTTTTTTTGCAAAAGATCGGTGTGTTTTCTTTCCTTAAGTGAGTTCTATGCTTAGAGGAGAGTGAGCTAAGTAATGAGTATTTATAAGTTTGATAATAATTTTTTTTAAAATATTTTTTACTTTAAAATACATTAAAATAATATATTTTTTTATGTGTTTAAAAAATTATTTTTGATAGCGATTCATTAAAACGATAAAAAATATAAAAATATTAATTTTAAACAAAAATAATTTTAAAATTTAGAAACATAAGGCAGTTCCAAACAATCCTTTTATCATCTTACCTTGATGGGATTGAAGTTCTTTCTAAGAAAATGGACCGTGAATAACACACGGTGAATGGTGTAGTTTACTTTGTAGAGTGATGCTTTATCAGGGTATTAATAAATGGAGAGATATTATTATTGTAGTGCGTAAGCGGTTGAAAAAATTACTGGTGAATGGTTTATATAATTTTAACCGGAGACTTCTTGACTTCGGGTGGGAAGCAGCCATATCCAGCATCAAAATTTACGCAGACCATATTCTTCCAACAATCGTTGAAACGAGGGTCCTCAAATTCATTGATATCTGAATATATCCATATATATAGACAAAGAAACAGATATTAGCTCTAAGTAATCCAGTATAATATGTTTTCAGTAAGAAGAAAATGGAACAAAAATGGAAGCCCCTGAATTCTATTTACAAGGCTTCCATTTTTGTGACAGAGAGAAAGTTTACCTGGACAACCAGCAGGAAGATAAGGATTCCCATGATAACTAGCGCTGCAAGAACATTTAACCATGGATTTCTGATTGCTTGAAATGTTATCGTAATTGTTGTTGGGTTGTTGCCATTGCATGTGCAGCAAATGGTTGGCACCAACCATTGACTATTGGCAGCCACCATTGTTGAATGAGCTGGAGTTTGGCAGCCACCAATGTTGACAACAAAGCAAGAACAG
>Ga0325405_1000543_pt1 | contig 36774 bp, 19 predicted proteins | sample PopdelMetagenome_21_FD_205663 | JGI IMG/M metagenome (GOLD analysis project Ga0325405, IMG submission 205663) | Populus deltoides microbial communities from Bellville, Georgia, United States - Xylem-Control-R2 | ecosystem: Host-associated > Plants > Phyllosphere > Stem > Wood/Secondary xylem... | reverse complement strand
ATATTAAATTAATATTTTTATTTTTATTTTTTTCAAGATCTAAGCCTGATCCAAGGTCTAAATCATCATATCAATAAATTAATACGTTAGGTAAGATATATTGGGTGGGTTTTAAAATAGTGGTAGGAGCCCTACACAACAACTTTCTCGCTATTTATTTTGTTTTAAAAGAGACTTACCTGTTGTAATAGGTGTGATGGAAGCCTTTGAATGCAGTTACCAATGTCAGTTTATTAAATAAAAAAGACATTACTGCAATAAATCATTCCTTTCTGGTCTTAATTAATACCAAAGTTGCCTAGACCCGAGTTCTTGCACCAGTTTCGGCCTGTTTATGTAATGTTAGCTTCAAAATTCTCACTGAGGTTCTGGTGAACCGTCTAAAACGTCTGATGTCATCTTTGATTAGCAATAATCAAAGCAGTTTTGTGCCTGGAAGACATGTTGTCGGTAATATCATAGTTTATCAGGAGGTGGTTCGCTCTATGAGTCAGAGAAAGGGAAGGAAAGGATTAATGGCGATTAAAGTTGACTTAGATCAATGATAACACACTCCGAAGCACCCCGATGTTATTTGCATAAGCAAGTGAGTCACGACTGAACAATAATTCGTTGGCTTTATTCAGTGCAGCCTCGAGCCACAAAGTCAGCGCAAATAAAACAAAAATCTTGTTTTCTAAGAATGGTCTAGCTCTAGGCCTAGCTCAATCTCTTAGTAGCATCAGTGGCCTTGCAGTTACAAAGGATTTTGGGAAATATTTGGGAGTGCCTGTACTGCATCAGAGAATAACGAAACAGACGTACAGGTTCATCATCGAAAGTGTGCAGCAAAAGTTAGCTACGCGGAAGGCAGAAAATTTATCTCTTGCAGGAAGGATTGCATTGTAAACCTATACTTGCGCGCAGCAGTTCCTTTGTATCCGATGCAGTCAGTTTTACTCCCGAAGTCCATTTTCAATGAGATGGAGAAAATCTGCAGAAGATTTATAGGGGCAGACAATGTGGATATATATATAATAAGAAGACAGACTTGGTTAAATGGAAGACTTTGTGCCAACCGAAGTCTCATGGAGGATTGGGTTTTAGAAACATGCAGCAAATGAATAAGGCCTTTGTAATGAAACTCGATCGGGTGTTTTGAGAAGCAAGTATGTGAAGTCGCAAGATATAACCCTACAGGCACAGGCCAAGGCAACAGATTCCCCATTTTGGAAAGCTATTTGCAAAGTATGGCCACAGGTCATTGCAGGAACAACTTGGTCAATTGCAAATGGCCAGAATTTGAGGTTTTGGAAGGACAAATGGCTGGATAACGTCGGGGTTTTAATTGAACAAACTCAACAAGAACTTACAGAAGAGGAAAGTAACGTGACTGTAGCAGACATGGTGGATTCGAATCTCACAAGCTTCCTGTGCATGTGGTGATGACTTTAGCAGGTCACCATCCGCCAGGTCAAGATACGGTAACAGATGCAGTTTTTTGGCGTCGATCTCAGAGTGGTCAGTTCACGGTGAAGTCTGCAGATGAGGCACAAGAACAACTATCTATTCAGCAGGGGGTAAGGATTCTATATGGCAACTTATATGGAAATGGCAGGGTCCTGAGAGGATCAAAAGTTTCCTATGGCTTGTGGCACATGCTAAATTATTGACCAATGATAACAGAGCAGCTAGACACTTGACAAACCAGTCTCATCTTCAACTTTTCTCAAATACTGTAGAGAATGTGATGCATGTCCTACGCGATTGCCCTGCAGCCCGAAAAGTATGGAATTTGCTGGTGAAGCCACGGTATAAACTTGAATTTTTTAATACCGCGATATTATCATAACGCAATTTTGGGTTTACCCCCCAGAATTGTCCTTTTTTTAAGAAAACAAAAAAAAAATGAAAAAATAAAATCAAGAAATGAAAAGCGAAAAAAAAAAAACCCGGTAGCATAGCTAGATAATTAGGCCGAGAAATGTTTTAAACATGTGTGTTTAATTAAAGCTTTAATTAAGTTTAAAAATTAATTTGAATTAAATTAAAAAAAATTAATTAAGTGCATGAATTTAATTAAACTTTTAATGAACCAATTTAATTTTATTAGAGATTTAATTGGAAGGAAATAAGTTTGGAAGTCTAATTTAAGCTTAATCGAAAAGATTAAACTTTTAAATGATCATATTTAATTTTTCCAAGCTTAATTTGGTGAAATCGGGAACATAATTGCAAGCAAATAAAATTTTGGAGATCAATTAGAAATCAAATTAAAGAAATTTAAGACCAAAAGTTTTTGTACAAAGTGTGTAAATTAGGGGATTCAATTCGGTTGAAAATGAAAAAATTAGAAATTTGAAAGTCAATTAAAAATAAAATTGAAAATATCCAAGATCAATGACCAAGTTGAAAAACACGCTTAAATCAATAAAAGTTTTTGAAACTTTCAAGGAGTGAAATTGAATTTATTTTTAAAATTAAAATTCAATTAATGACCTAATTGACCAAATTGAAAAGATTGAAGGCTAAAATTAAAAAAAAAAGATTTATAACCTAATTTAAATAAAAAAACACAAAACAACGCTATTTTTTTAAATGAAATAGTGTATTTTTTATGTGTTTCGACCAAACCGACATGTTTTGATCCTAAGGATATTGTTTTGGTCAAATGACAGGTAAAACATAAAGTGCCACATAACAAGTCATCTAACACTATTCGTTATTTTCTTCCTTTGAATCATAAAAGCTAACTGATTAGATTTTTTTTTATCATCATAGAACGAGAAGGATCGGATTTTTCTAGGAATATTCTGATCTACACAGAAAATATAGAGCTACAATAATTTTAATCCATATGTAATTTCCAAAATTGAAGGTAGCTAAAAATATTTACAAAATATATTCATAGATGTGTGATAATTGAAATTCCCGTTATTCTAGCTACTTTGTTGGTTATTGATACAACAATTCAAAATTTACTTCTATTTACCTACCTAACAAGTTAATCCAAGACTTAATCAATTCAAGATAAATAGACATAGGTTAAAAAAAAGAAAAGATATGTAATATCTAAACTAATTAAATCAATCACATAAAATGATATAAAAAAATAATTTTTAACATATATATATTAAAATAATCAAAAAATATATAAAAAATTAATCTTAAACATTTCTAATTTTATGGTTGATTCAGGATAAGTTATAAAACTATCGTGAGAAGTCGTTGTGGGCTCTGAATTTTGATGCCTCCAGTCGAGTATGATTTGAGCCCAAGTCTACTAAGAAAAGGGAGACCTTTCAGCTAACCAGGCGGGCGTGGCAGGAAGAAATCCACCGAAAACGAAAGAAAAAACAAGTATATAAAAAAATTAATTTTATATTTTCAATTTATACACGATTTTATCATTTTTTAAAAATATTTTAGTTGAATTTATAAAAATCTTTAATTTCGATTATAATCTACTCCTCTGAACATAAAATAAAATCGAGATGGAACTATAATTAAATTAATTTTTTTTAAAAAAAGAGTAAATCATAGTGCTTACTTGAGTATCTGTATCGAGGATCCATGTTTAATTTTACATTCTGAAGTAACTGAAAACTCCTTTTTTTTTTTCTTTTTCTTCTTCTTTTCAGGCCATATATTGCCCTTGGTTTCAAAAAATGGGTGGATCTTGGTGCATTGCTTGATAGGCGTTTTGCACTTTTGTTAATTTGACATGCATGATGCTTTAATCAAGATTTATAAGAATTCATATAAAATTATTTTGAAATAAAAAATATTTATTTAATATATAATCAAAACTCGTCAAGAATTAAAAAATAAATATTAGTTGAATAATACACGTGGAAAGCACATGCTAAAAAAAACTAGTATACACAAAAGGGAGGAAGTGGGAGCCCCAACCCTCCAAAGTTAAATATAAATTTTTACTAGTTGTGTATATATATATATATATATATATATATATATATATATATAATAGTTTTCTCTTCTTCTTCTTTTTTAATTTTTAGAACGAAGAAGCTATATATGTTTTAGTCTCGAATTTATAACTTTCAATTTTATTGTCGTGTGTGAATATTCATTTGTCTCATCTGTATACATTCTTTCACCCCTCCAAGATAAAACTCTCGACTCGACTCGATCCGTCATTGGATGTGTAAATCAATCACCAAGATAAACTTTTTATTGTTGTTAGGCTGCTCAAATGCAAGCATGCAACAACAGCACCGGCTTCGAACATATTGTGTCTTCGTTTTCCTCTTTGCCTTGTTCGATAATTGCCCCAGTCTGGATCGGCAAGTATATATATATATAATAGCTTTGGACCCAGTCTTGCTCCTCGATCAAATCAAACGAACAAGAAAGAGAGGAAAAGATAAAGGGAGTAAAAAGCTCAATTAGTAGAGAACCTCTTTTGATCTTTACTCTGAACTAGACAATGGAGACCATATGTTTTTGTTCCTTCTTTTACTTACTTGCGTGCTCTTTTGTGTGTTTTGATTGCCACGAACCAGTAGAAGAATCTCATGCAGTCTAGCGAGTTTGAATAGACCAAAGACCAGAACAGTACATCATCCCCACCAAAAGAATCCATGGAAAAGGACTAACACAAGATGCGAACAGTGCCTTACACTTTGTTTAATTATTTATTTATATATTTTCACCAACTAAATACGTACCTTTAATTGGTGGATTCACTTTTTTAGTTGTGGCAGCTCATGCCGCCTTTGCCCCAATGACATGATTATAGAATGGCCAGCAAAAATAAGTTCGAAAAAATAAGAGCCCATGATGAATAATATTGATTGATTGATAGAGATTCTCGTACATGTCCTCTCCATGTCCGCTCCATGCATGGCTGCGCGCTAGAACAGATATGCTTGGTTTTGGAATTATGTTCTATGTTCCATATGCTTAATTTCTTCTTCACTAGCTAGCAAATCTTGATTAATTATATCCCCGTCTTCTTTCTCACACTTTAATTACAAAAATAAAATAAAATTGTAAAACACTAAATCATAGTTTTTGTAAAGGCTGTCTAACCTATCGTTTCCCCAGCTGGATTCTTTCGAGCATAGTTTGTGCGACAAGCTTCCTTTGCTTACTTCTCATGAACAAGTTAAAAAAAAAACAAAAACAAAAGACTTCAAGCTGGGATTCTCAAGTAAATTCTTCACGACATGGAGCATTTTGTAGTCCCATTTATAAAGAATACGTACAAGACAGCAGACATCTTGTCTCATCGTTTTGCATGCAGAAGCTTCTCAATCTACGATTGTACCTAAGCTCGTCCGGGTGGTCGTCTGGAGTTCCCAGCTCTCCTGGAAAAAAAAAAGTTACAAAAGGCAAAGCTGAAGTTACTAATAGTACTGGTCAGGATCGACATGCATGGCTGATTACATCAAGAATTTCCGAAGCAATATTGCTTACTTTGAAGACAATATCAGAAGAACTTCTAACTCTGTAATAAATATTTAATGTTATAAAACGATGCCTGAGTAGATTAGATTAATTGGCTAGCATATCTGAAGTACTTTCCATGGATGCTTTTCAGCTGGTAGCCATTAATTGGCTGCAATTCCAATCCGTTGGTGCATGTAATTGGACTACGTTTAGTGAAAGAGGAAGCATAAAAAGAGTAAACAAAAGATACCGTGAAAAGGTTTAAAGGCCTCGTCGATGTGGAGAACAAAATAAAACATCACTTAGCTTTGAATAAACAAGTTTCTGGGTGATGAATGGAATAAAGTGAAGAGACAAACTCCATTTGCTTTTAATTTGTAATCCTTGCTAATGACTTAGAGATGAATGTAACAGTTTTTTTTTTTTTTAGTGAGCATATCTATGGATATATATCTTATCAATAATAATAAAAGTATAAATAAATAAATGATTTGTACTCTATCTTTACAAACCTAACTTAATTCTCTCCTATTTTAGAATATATATATAGCCTTGATAAATTAATAATCTTTTTGTTAAATAATACCTTTGTTTGGACCCAATTAAATTTAAAATTTAAATAATATCTCAATTAATTAACCAAATGAGTTACTAATACCAAAACATATATAGAATTAACTTGACAGTGTGGTTGCGGTTGCTTTTCAAATAACTTTTCGTGCTAAAATACATGCTAATGATTTTTTTTTATTTTTAAAAAATTATTTTGGATATCAATATATCAAAACGATTCAAAATATATTAAATTTAAAAAAAAATTAAATTTTTTGAAAAAACGGTTTCCACCATATTTCCAAACGGTTTCAGCGGTTTCATAGAACTTGCATGCTAGCTAACTAGCTAGATTTGAAAGTTGAAAAATAAATGAATAAACACAGGAAATTAAGTAAAACAGAGAGTATCCATCCACACACAAAAGGGCTATAATTAATTAATTAAAAACTTAATTTCAGCAAAACAGCTGCTATATATTATGGTGCACCTGTTATGAATGGGATCTGGCCCGTTAGGAACCTTTCTCTTGTTCATCACGAAGTTGAGGTCCAACTCCGGATTGTAAACGAGCTTCTCTCTCCCTATCAGCTCCTCATGACGACGTCTGAGATCATCTTGAGCAATACTATCCAGAACGGTTTGCGTACTTGTTCTCATCTTGGTCGCTCCACTTTCCAAGGCCCCAACCAGCAAAAGCAAGACAAGCATCACCGTCGCCGCTGCCGCCAGCAACACCTTGAAAGACAAGGAGCAGCTACCACCACCCATGTATATATGTAAATAATATATATCTCTTCTCTTAATTTATCCCTATATATATATTTTTCTTTCTTCAAGATGCCTATATATATAGTACAGATGAAGAACAAATCACACGAAGATTACTCTTGCATGATTGCTAATTTGATTCATATGGCCAGGCCTGGAAGAGAAGGAGGAGCTGCGTGAGAAGCAGGAGAGTGGGTGAGGCAGGAATTCTTCTATTTATTTAGTATTTTATTATTTTTCACTTGTTTGTTTCTCACTTCGAGGATGAATAGGGTGGGTTTAGTGTTCTTTATAGGTTTGAGCGATTCCGTTGCCCTTCCTTTCTCGAACCTTGAGAGAGAGAGAGAGAGAGAGAGAGAGAGAGAGAGAGAGAGAGAGAGAGAGAGAGAGAGAGAGAGATGCTAGCTAGCTAGGCTGGTTTCGAACATTACAAGGAGGGAAAGTATGTCTTCACTTTATAGCTTATACTGATACTGATGATAAGGTACCAATACTCTTTAATTTCCTTTTGCTTTTCGTCTTGATTTTTATTTATATACATACATACAGATTTCTTGACATGATTTACGGGTGAGCGATTACTTGGTCCCTTGCTTTGCCTTGACGTGTATTTTCATGCAGCGCTAGCTAATTGGTCCCTTCATTTGCTACCATCCCTTGCGTACGATCGGGAGAAAGGAGAGACCATGATGACGAAGCCTCTGTGCCATGAGATCGAATTTAGATGCCATTGGTCTTAGACAAAGGACATGTGCTGCATAGTGACAGAAATCGTCCTTCATTACGTAAGGGATCGAGTAATAGCATCATGCTTCAGAACGCGACTATTTTTTTAAATTTTAATTGTTTTTATATTTTAAAGATTATTTTATGAATTGATATTGACTAATTATCATGCAAAGTATTTTATGAAAAAATAAATAAAACAAATTCAAAAATATTTTTTTATAAAATATTTTACATAAGATAAATGGTGTGTTTGGGATTGTAGTGGCGGTTGCGGTTCAAAGTGTTTTTCACTTAAAAATACATCAAAATAATATTTTTTATTTTTTAAAATAATTTTTAATATTAACACATCAAAACAATTCAAAAACATAAAAAAATAACTTTTAGAAAAATAATTTTTAAAATTTAAAGGAATATAGTTTGCACCGTATTCCAAAACAGATAAAAAAGACATAAAAAAATTTATTTTCCAAATGAATCTCAAAGGTATTAATTAATAGTGAATATCTCTCTTTATATCTCTTTCTAAATCTTAATTGTCCATCTCGAATGTGTGAAGGAAATTAATCTAAAATACTCAACACAATACAAAATAACTTTTATATTAAGAAAAGATAGAAAATTAATCTTAATTTCTAATTAATATGGCTAGATAGGTTAATGATATATCATTCTATCTTATATTAATTTGAAGTGATGAACCTAGTTCATCTTATTATTATTTTTTATTATATTCTCAAGTGTATTTTGTTGTGTAGTTAAAAGGAGGGCAAAATTAACCAATTTCTGCATCGCACCGAACTACATATTCTATTGACTTATATGCAGCTCCACGTTGACACCAGCAGCTACAACAGAGCAATCTCCAGCTTTAACCATAAACACATACATCAAACCTGCAATCTTCAATTGACGTCATCAGCACGCAACTCTGCAGAAGTTAGAGTTTGTTAAAGAAGTTAGAGTTAGTTAAAGTTGTTAGAAGAATTAGTTAGCTGTTAATACTAATCAGTTACTCTGTTAATTATTTGCTGCTCATTCACGTTTACAGAAAATGAGCCTATATAAACAATGTAACAGTGAACAATGAGAAATCAACAAAAGTGATAAGAAAGTGAATATCATTCAGTTCATCATTTTTCCTTCTGCTTGCTTATTCAATATGGTATCAGAGCAAATTCTTTGAAGGTTTATTTCCGCATCTTTATCCTCTTCATCTTCTTTCTTCATCCTCTTCATTAGTTCTTTGTTTTTTTAGTAATGGCTGAAAATACCAACCCCACATCAGAAATGGATTCTTCTAATCCCTTCTTACATTATGGTGACAGTCTTAAAGCCATGATTGTTTCAAAACCACTCAATGGTGAGAATTACAACTCATGGAAAAGAGCAATGATGATGGCTTTATCAGCCAAAAACAAACTCAGTTTTGTTAATGGCACTTTGCCTAAGCCATCCAATCTTTATGATTCTCAAGGTTTGGCATGGACTCGTTGCAATAATATGGTTCTTTCATGGCTGCTCAACTCTGTTTCAACAGAAATTATAAACAACATCATTTACATTGATGATGCTTCTGAAATATGGAATGATCTCCAGGATCGGTTTTCTCAACACAATGGGCCACGAATCTTTCAGCTCCAGAAATTTATCTCTTACTTGTCACAAGAAAATAAGTCGGTCAGCTCATACTTTACTGCTATGAAAGGATTGTGGGATGAATTAGCAAATCACCAGCCAATTCCTACCTGCACATGTGGAGCTTTGAAGACTATTATGTCTTATCATCATCAGCAGCATGTTTATCAATTCCTAATGGGATTGAATGAAAGTTACTCACATGTTCGAGGTCAAATTCTGTTGATTGATCCTCTGCCCTCAATCAACAAAGTCTTCTCACTTGTAATCCAAGAGGAAAGGCAACGCATGATTTCTTCAGCAAGCTTTTCTTTTAATCAAAACACTACTGCCTTACTGATAGAAACTATGCCCTCAAATTGTTTTGCTGGTAACAAATCTCTTCATATTTGAAAAGATCGACCTATATGTTCTCATTGTGGTATTTCTGGCCATACTATGGAGAAGTGTTATAGAATTCATGGTTTTCCACCAGGTTACAAGTTTAATAAAGGAAAGAATGCATCTCCTAGCGTTCATCGAGTTTCTGGCCCTCAGCTGCCTATTACCTATGAGCAGTGTCAGCAGCTCATCAACATGTTCAAACCAAGCATCTCTGAGCATGATTCATCCATCAACCAAGTCTCCTTATTTGCAAGTAAAGAGTCAGAAATTCCCATGCAAGGTGAAGGTATGACATGTGCAGGTGATTCTTTGATTACAGCTCAGTCTTCTATTTTATATTCAACACATTCTGTTTTTGCATCTTTTTTATCTTTACCTCAACAGTCTTCAATCACAAATCCTGCCACAACTCCTTGGATAATTGATACTGGTGCTACAGATCACATGATCTGTTCCACATCTTTCTTTACAAGTATTACTTCTGTTGTTTCCAAATCCGTAAGACTACCAAATGGTCAATTTGCTTCAGTTACTCATATTGGTATAATTAACATCTCAGAATGTTTTGTTCTAATTGATGTCCTTTGTATTCCCTCTTTTTCGTTCAATCTCATATCTATTAGTAAGCTGATCAAAACTCTATAGTGCTGTGTCATTTTCTTACTAAAGTTCTGTTTTGTTCAGCATCTCACAAGCTGGAAAACGATTGGTGTGGGTAAAGAAGCTGGAGGTTTATACCATTTGCTGCAAAATTCAGTTTCTGTTTTACCTCAGAATTCTGTTTCTATTAATTCTGTAAAATTCATGCCCAATCATCCCATCACTGATTTAGCCTCTGCTAGTTTCTCTGTAAATGTTGTTAATAATAGCTTATAGCATTACAGATTAGGACATCCTGCAGAATTTCCTTTGAAATTGCTTTCCCATGTAATTCCTCAAGTTCTACATGAATCAAATAAAACTTGTAGCATTTGTCCATTAGCCAAACAACATCGTTTATCCTTTCCTCATAGCACATCTACTTCTACACAACCTTTTGATTTAATCCACTGTGATATTTGGGGTCCATTCTCTACAAAATCTCTTACTGGTTCATCCTATTTCTTGACAATTGTCGATGACCATACAAGATTTACATGGATTCATCTTTTAGAAAATAAATCTCAAACCAGAACTCACATTCAAGCTTTCTTTAATCTGGTTGAGACACAATTCAATGCTAAAATCAAAATCTTAAGGTCGGATAATGGTGCTGAGTTCAACATGAATCATTTCTATGCAACGAAAGGTGTTATCCACCAACTTAGTTGTGTTGAAACACCTCAACAAAACTCCACTGTTGAACACAAACACCAGCACATCCTGAATGTGGCTAGATCCCTTCTTTTTCAGTTACATTTGCCTTTACAGTTTTGGGGGGATTGCACTCTTACTGCAGTGCACTTGATAAATAGGATTCCTACTCCTCTACTACAAAATAGATCTCCTTATAAAGTTTTATTCAAATCTTCTCCATTATATTCTCATCTGCGAGTATTTGGTTGCCTTTGTTATGCAAATACTCTTCTTCAAAATAGACATAAATTTGATCCTAGAGCTAAGTCTTGCATACTTCTTGGTTATCCATATGGCATGAAAGGTTACAAACTCTATGATTTAAATCTCTATACTGTGTTTGTCTCCAGAGATGTGGTGTTTCACGAAAATATATTCCCTTTTGCACTAAAATATCCAATATCTGCTACTGATTCTGTTTTACCTTTGTCTGTTCCAATGCATGAATCAACTCTTCCTTTACTTGATCCCCTGCTTTCAAATTCTCCACCTTCTAGTCCAAGTAACCAGAATTCCACTTCAGAACCCTGTATGTCATCTACTTCAGACATACTGCCTTTAGAACCATATATCCCTCAGCCTTGTAGAAAGTCTTCTAAGGTAAAACAGACACCTGGATATTTGCATGACTATCATTGTCATCTTGCAACCTCCACTTCAGATCCCACATCTTCGTCTACAACTTCAGGTATTCCTTATTCACTTTCTTCAGTTCTTTTCTATAATCATCTTTCTTCTTCTCAAAAATTCTTTAGTCTTTCTGTCTCTGCACTTGTTGAGCCAACATCTTATACTCAAGCTGTCAAACATGAGGAATGGCGTGAGGCTATGAATACTGAGATCAAAGCACTTGAGCTCAATAAAACATGGACTGTTGTTGACCTTCCTGCTTCAAAGCATGTTATTGGGTGCAAATGGGTCTACAAAGTCAAGTTACAATCTGATGGGACTTTAGAGAGGTATAAAGCCAGGTTAGTTGCCAAGGGTTATAATCAGTGTGAGGGCTTGGATTACTATGAAACATTTTCTCCTATGGCTAAACTTACCACTGTGCGCACTCTTTTAGTAGTGGCAGCAGTCAAACAATGGCATCTTTATCAATTAGATGTGAATAATGCCTTTCTTCATGGTCAATTAGATGAAGAAGTCTATATGTCCTTACCTCCTGGATTCACCATTAAAGAGGAGTCCAAAGTATGCAAGCTCCACAAGTCAATTTATGGTTTAAAGCAAGCTTCTAGGCAATGGTTTGCTAAATTCTCTACTGCTCTACTCGAGTTTGGATTCATTCAGTCCAAAGCTGATTACACTTTATTTACAAGAACTTTGGAAGGTTCCTTCATCGCATTGTTGGTTTATGTTGATGACATAGTGGTTGCTAGTGATAATTCAGCAGAGGTTTCAAAGTTTATCAAATTGCTCAATGATAGATTTCAGCTCAAAAACCTTGGCCAGCTGAAATATTTCCTTGGTTTAGAAATAGCTCGTAGTGAGCTTGGAATCTCTGTTTGTCAACGAAAGTATGCCTTGGAAGTTCTTGAAGATTCTGGTCTGTTGGCTTCAATACCAGTCCACTTTCCTATGGAACCTAATGCGAAATTTTCTAAGGATTCTGGCCAACTCTTAAAAGATCCTACTGCTTATAGACGACTGGTTGGGCGCTTGCTTTATCTCACTATCAGCAGACCTAACATTTCCTTTGTTGTTCAAGTGCTAAGTCAATTTATGGCCCAACCTCGTGCTCCTCATTTAGCTGCAGCACATGGAGTTTTACGTTACATTAAAGCTTCTCCAGCCCAAGGATTGTTCTTTCCAGTCATTTCTAGTTTACAAATGAAGGCATTTTGCGATTCTGAGTGGGCAGGGTGTGTGGATTCCAGATGATCAGTGACAGGGTACTGCATTTTCCTTGATCATTCTTTAATTTCTTGGAAATCAAAGAAACAAACCACTGTGTCCAGGTCTTCTGCTGAGGCTGAGTATAGAGCCATGACATCTACTTGTTGTGAGGTTGTGTGGCTTCGATCTCTTCTTCAAGTCCTCCAGGTTCCACCACAAACTATTATTCTTTACTGTGACAGTAAAGCTGCTCTTCATATTGCAGCTAATCCTGTAAATCATGAATGAACAAAACACATAGACATTGATTGTCATGTGGTTCGAGAGAAGCTTCAGTTAGGCATTCTGCGTGCTTTTCATGTTTCTTCCAAACATCAGATCGCAGATGTTTTTACCAAGGCTCTTGGGTTCTCTCTTTTCTTTTCTTTGGTGTCCAAGATGAGCCTTTATGACATTTATTCCCCTTGAATTTTTTATGTCTCATCTTGAGGGGGAGTATTGACTTATATGCAGCTCCACGTTGACACCAGCAGCTACAGCAGAGCAATCTCCAGCTTTAACCATAAACACATACATCAAACCTGCAATCTTCAATTGACGTCTTCAGCACGCAACTCTGCAGAAGTTAGAGTTTGTTAAAGAAGTTAGAGTTAGTTAAAGTTGTTAGAAGAATTAGTTAGCTGTTAATACTAATCAGTTACTCTGTTAATTATTTGCTGCTCATTCACGTTTACAGAAAATGAGCCTATATAAACAATGTAACAGTGAACAATGAGAAATCAACAAAAGTGATAAGAAAGTGAATATCATTTAGTTCATCATTTTTCCTTTTGCTTGCTTATTCAATATGGTATCAGAGCAAATTCTTTGAAGGTTTATTTCCGCATCTTTATCCTCTTCATCTTCTTTCTTCATCCTCTTCATCAGTTCTTTGTTTTCTTAGCAATGGCTGAAAATATCAACCCCACATCAGAAATGGATTCTTCTAATCCCTTCTTGCATCATGGTGACAGTCCTGGAGCCATGATTGTTTCAAAACCACTTAATGGTGAGAATTACAACTCATGAAAAAGAGCGATGATTATGACTTTATTCAATATATTCTGCAAGTATAAATAATTATTAATTATATTATTTGACCACAGAAGAGAAACTGAGGCTTTTCCGGTAGAATTGAAAATCACATACATGGAATAATAATATATCTACATTGACTTCCTTTCAAGAATTTATCAATTCAAAAATAATAAATTTTAAAGTTATTGAATATTTATCTAATTATTAATTTTAAATTTTTTAAAAATTAATTAAAATATATATAAACTGGTCTAGATATCAACGTTATTTTATATATATATATATATATATATATATATATATAAAGCTGGCTGAAGATTAAAAAAAATGACATACATGCAATAATAATAATATATCTACAGTGACCACATCTCTTTATCTACTTTACAACTCAGCCCGGCATGGTCCACGTAAATATGCCTTAGTCACTTGAACCGCTCTTAGTTGGAAGTGCTAATTAAATTTAAACCCTTTATTTAGAAGAATTATGAAAATATATCATCTTAAGGGAACATATTAAATTTGCTAAATTAATTAATTAGATGTATAATTCATATATTAATTAATATTTCGTTTCTGAACCCCAAAACAAGAAAGTAATTATATATATATATATATATATGCAAGCTTAGTCGATAAGGCTAAAGCATATAGCACATTTTGTCTTATCCATACCATTTGAATCTCACAATAGAAACAAAAAAGTTGTGTGTTTCGAAGAATCCAATGCTTCACTGATCAAAGCATAATATATATATATATCGCCGGCCAGCTTCTTCTTCAAGGTAATATTGGGTGACCGATCTGTTCTGTTTAATAATTCACTGTTTAAGTTTCCGGATAGAGATTATTTTTTAATGTTTTTTTTTAAAAAAATATATTAAAAAAATAATTTTTTATTTTTTTAAAATTTATTTTTAATATTAATATATCAAAACAATCTAAACACACTAAAAAAATTAATTACACCGCAAAAAAAAAAACAATACCTGAATATCAGCTACAACATGTATGCTGCTCTAACTTCTCCCATATATAAAGCTTCGACGAGAAATGATGGAAACTGCGGCTTCCTTTCACCATTTTCCTTTCGAGTCAAGGAGAATAACATATGCATTCCATTTTCATTATACAGGTTAAGAGTGTGTTTAGTATTATGATAGCAGTTGTGGTTGTAATTTTAAAAAAATTATTTTATAAAAAGTATTTTTAGTTGTGGTTGGTTTGAAAAAATAGATGTTTGGTTAAAACTGTGGTTGAAATTAAAGTTGAAGAAAAAGTAGTTTAATGTATTTGGTTAAGAATATTTTTGAAATTGAGATTCTAAAATAATTTTAAAAAATATAAATTAATATTGATGGTTTTTAATTTAAATATTGTGGATTTAACTATTGCAGTAACATCATGAAATAAATCATACTTTATATACATAAAAAAATTTATTATTCTATTAAACTATCTACAATTCCATTACGTACAAAATTTATCTGACAAGAACTACAGTTTCCATAATTTTTTAGCGTGTAATAAAATTAGATAAAATATTATCATGTATAAAATTCAGTCTAAACTAGTTTTTTTTTTTAAATTAACACACCTTAAAAAAAAAAAAAAAAGTCCACGCGGTGCAAGTGAACAGTGCAAGAGAATTGCACTGTTCACTATTTTTAACATGAACAGTGCAATTTTCTTGCACTGTTCATGAACAGTGCAATTAACGTGAACAGTGCAAAAAAAGCATGGAATAGATGCTTTGCAAATACTGCGTTTCCAACGCAGAAAAAAAATAGGATCCAATGAACAGTATACCATAATTTTATTTAACCAAACGGCTGCGACTGTGTTTTAAATAAAACGCAGCCGCAGCCGCAGAGCCAAACAGGCTCTAAGTAGTGGTCGTTGTGTTCTGTATTGAGAGAGTATTTTGCATAATTTAAAGTGGTTTGCTGCATTTTTAATGATTCCATGTGTAGAAGTTTTCTCCAATTCTTTGAAAATGTACTGTAAATTTTCAATATTGTCAAGTAAGATTTTAGAATATAATTTATATTTTTTTTAATATACTCTTTCAAGTAAAAGCCCTTTGAATTTAAAACTTGCACAGACTTATATTATATTGTGCTTAATTTTTATCAAATAACTAGGAATGATGAGATTCGAACTCGAGAACTCTTGGTCATCAAGACTCTGATACCATATTAAAAAATCATCTCTACTCAGTAACTTAAACTGTTAGGCGAGGTCCAGGATATAATTTATATTATTTTTTATTATATATAATCAATATTGTTTTCATCTATCATCGTTATTATAGTTTTTTTTTTTAATTTATATGATGCTATACAATATTTATTTATAAAATCTATCATGTTTAAGTTAGTATATAATGTATTAAAGTTACAACTTTGTAATTTAGCAAAAAACAAATCAGTTAAAAAAAAATTAATTCATAGATGCAACGTATAATCGATCTAGTACTTCATATAACAACAACAACATGCGTGTCGATAAATTATTCAATATTTTGGAAAGGTTGTATTTTCCTATCTCATATAAAGGTGAAATCTATAAATAGTTTTTTTTTTATTTTATGATAGGCCTCTTATTTATGTTTATTGATGTAAGAGGGAGAAGTACCGGTATATTTAATAATTTCTTAATGCATTATTATCAATTAATTATTAACAAAAGCTTAAAAAATATTGTTACATCACCTCACACGAAATTATTCGTTGTAATTTTTTTGTTTTTCTCCTAATTTTTTTATTTAATATTTAATTTATTGGATATCAGGCTTCGTAATTTATTTTTTATATAGGTATCTTCGTCTCATAACTTGTATCGCAAGTTTAACATATTAACATAGTTAACTCGAGTTTTTATTATTTTTTTTATTAATATTTTTTTTCAATTTCTTTTCAACATTAGAATAATTAAGAATTAAACTTTATGCTTTTTTTTAAGTGGTTATTCCAATCTCATGACTTGGATCAATAGTTTTTACGAATTAACCAAGATAGACTTAGTTTATTTTATTGTGTCCCTATTTTTAGATTGATTTTTTTTTTAATTTCATCATTCAATAACGGGTGAATTAAAAATTGAGTTTCATAATTTATTTTGATTTTATTTCTATAATGTTATCTTGGTTTCATGACCTGAGTTACGGGTTTAACATGCTAACCTAAGTTGACTCGGTTTTTTTTGTTATTTTTTTAATTGATTTTTTTTTCAATTTCATCTTTCAACATTAGATCTATTGGAAATTGAGCTTTATAATTTACTTTGATTTGCTTTATATGAGGTTATCATAACCTCATGATTCAGATCATGGATTTGACATGGTAACCCGGTCGATTCAATATGTTGTCATGTCATTTTAATATATATTTTTAAAAGAATAACGTTTTGAATTTTTTTTCAGTCAAACTATAATTTTACTGATTATCCGAGTTATTTTTAAACCCTTCAACTTAACAAGCCATAATTGATCAATTTCTACACTATTAAAGTTTTTTTTACTAGAAAAATAATAGTAAGAGCTTGATGTATTTTTTTACAGGATGTCAATCCCGCGCATGTCAACGATCTATTATCTTCTGAAGAGCAATCGGTGTTCCTTGATAGATGTTGCTATTTCGACCTCCTTTGTTCTACAATGATTTCTTAGCTTGTTCGTGGTGTTGCTTTCAAGAAGTCTATAAGTTTATACTGAGAGGTAAAATACCATTTTTAAATAGAGTTTTTTTTTTTTTTTTGTCAAACATTTAGTAACAAATAATCAAAAGAAAAGGATTATTACTAATCTTATATATAACAGTCTTACAAAATGTACTTTTAAAAAATATCAACCATTGGACCCATGAGATGTGTCAATGAAATCCACTTATTTAATGGATAAAATTCCCATATTACTCAATTTGGAGTGATAATATGCCAATGGGAAAACCTTAAAGCAACATGAAAACCATTTAGCTCCTAACATATTACTCCATTATCAATTTAAGTCTTAATTTCTTTTTTATCAATTTTATCTTGAATATAATTATTATTAGATATAGTCATCATCCCTCTATCATTTTTTTTTTAAAAAAAAACTTTAGTATCTAAAAGCTTATTGGATTCTAACTAATCTGATTAAGTTGGGTCAACATGTTCTTCCAACAATAATATATTTCATTCACAAAGTTTCAACTCGAGATTTTAGTTAAAAAGAACAAGCATCGAACACTGATAATCATCCCTATCATGGTTAAAAGATTTCATCCAATTTACACAGAATTATTCTTTAAATACTTCCATCCAAAACACCAAAATGCGAGCGTGTTCAGCTTTTACGGTAACCGTTATACTGTTCTGTGAGTGAGATTATTTAACTATTTGATAATCCACTGCTATGTTTTTTTCAGTTATAATTACCATTGAAGACATAATTTAAATTGATATTTAAAAAAAATTAAGTAATTTTTTAAGAAACTGGATGATATGCTTAGGAAATAAATTATTTCTTTGGTAAACACAAATATCATTAAAAAATACAAATAAAAAAGAAACGAGAATCAAAATATTACACAATTTTTTAAAAAAATAAATAGAACTACTAAATAACTTAGTTAAAACACATACAAGTTGGGAACTAATATACTTTGAGTAAAGTAAATAGTCCTAGATCATGGTCATTTTAGTTAAATTTATACCAATTAACTGTACACTCGTTGCGACCCGAAAAACCTCTAAAATTCCTCAAGCAGACATATTTTAAGGTAGAACTAAAAAAAGATATGATGAGAACATAACGCGGTTCTAAAAAGACATGACAGATCTAAATTTACAGATTACTAAGACTGACCCCTAAAATGGAACCTAAAAAAACAATTTGTACATTAATAATAAAAAAAATCTGTTCATTTAGTTCCTTTTGGGCATCTTTGATTTCGACTTCATGCTGGCTCTCCGAGCAACATCCCATGGCTTTTGCGGGGAATGTATACCTAGCTCGGAGGCGAAAAATGACTCATACCCAGGTGACTCAAAAGCAAAGCCAGTGTGTCTTGATATCTCTCGTGGTAATTGAGCTATGGCATAGCTCATTTCTTCCTGTGGTGTAAGCTGGCTCCCAACATCCAGTAATCCTGCACTGGTGTTGTCTTCAAGCTCGTGCCTGTGAATTTCCTGAACAATCTGATAATCGTAGGGGAAGAACCATCTTTGAATCCTGTGTCCAAACAAACCAACAAACAGTTGAAACAACAGGAAAATGTCCATAAAAGAAGAACTATCTGAAAATGCAATTGGTTCGTAAAGAATACATGAAACTCTTCGAGCTACTCCTGAATCTTACCCTTGATAAATGAAGTCGCCAAAGAGTGCAACAATAGGAACAAGAAGAACCGTGAGGTAGAAATAGAATGTACTCATCAACACGTATATGACAAAAAAAACATTCTCCTACAGTGAATGGAAGGAGGAGCAAGTTAGCATGTACACAATTCCATTATCCTAGAGGAGACAGACAAGAGAATTGAAGAGAAGCAATGAAAAGGACTAACCCGTAAAACAGAATATACAAAAATGAAGATGAACCATGCCAAAATGCTCCCTCCAACACTAATATAATGCCACCTTGTAATTGAATTACATATCATAAGGAGACGCAGGTTGACAGTGATTACAACACAAGTGAAGGCCATCGTGCTGATATCCCATTGTCCCAACATCCTGCCTGATGAATTTTTACCACTGGCACTGGAGGCGATCACAAAGTGATAAAAGACAAGCGACTGATACACAGAAAAGCAAGCCCATGTGACCACAACTCTCCACTTGAAAAAGACATTTCTTATTCCCTCCCTGTACAGTTCAGGGTACTTCTTTGAAAGGGATGCACTGACATCCTGGCAAAACAAGTCGAGTTCCAGATATAAATAAGAAATGAAGCGTGTAACAAAAAGTTAAGCATCGCACACACTGTCCTAAATTTGAATTACCTAAGGAAAATCACAAGTCCAAGCTAGCTACGTGCATTATTCAGTCAGCACTGAATTTCAAAATGATGTATTTTGGTTACTAAAGTTAGATTATAAAAACATTCAGCTAAAAACAATTAAAAAAATAAACATTTTCGGTTCTGTTTGGACAATTAAAACCAAATAAGGAGATAAACCAACCAACTGATATTTAACCTACATAAAATAAGATTTTTTAATTTGAACCTTCACTAAAACCAGAAGCCAGAATGCCAAAAAATTAAACAAACTGAACAAACCAGTAGTTATTCTCAATTTGAACAGGTATTTTTACTTCAGTTTATTTTGTTTCTAAATATTGAGAATGCCACTAAGTGATTGATTTCACAAACTTAATCCAAAATAACCACATTCAGTTGCATGGCTGATGCGAGAAATTCTTGCCGAATGAGTTTTGAAAGGAAGAAGCACCTTATCAAAAAGCCCAACAATGATCACCGGCAGGGCTGTGAATATGACATTATATAATGACTGGAACCAATCATCGTAGAATCTTTGACCAGAAAAACCAGTTTGAAAGGTGAACCAAAATTGAGTCAGAGTGAATGTAAGGTTCTTGTAAAAAAAGTATGTGATGACCTGCAATAAAGAAACATCAGGAATGTTATCGCCCAGTTAGTTTTCATAAAATCTAAAAATTGGTAGAATCACAGACCTTGCATATTCTAAGATAAGACCATCGTCCATGCACAAGAAGTAAATCTGTAAGAAAGCGAAACTGAGCAATTGCAAAATCACTGGCCATCACTGCTTGCATCCCTTCCATCCCACTTATTCCAATACCAATATGCGCAGCTTGAATCATGCTTACATCATTGGCTCCATCCCCTATACTGAGCGTTATTTTCCGAGCACCTTTCTTTACCAAACTAGTTACCTGCAAAATAAATTCAAAGTTGTTGGAACCAAATGCCAGGAAATGATTCATATTTCATATTCATAATTACACATCATGTATTAAGGAACAATTACTAGGTGCAGCGTTAAAAAGCTTGGTTTCACAAACTCAAGATTGCACGTTCAAGTCTTGTAAGCAACCACTTCAAGCAATAATGCCTGAGGTAGGACTTTTTCCATCTCTTTCACTAGCACAATACTCTTTTACTATGGAGAAAGCAAATTCAATTTTAGTGCAACTTTTCAGAAGCTTCTGTCACTCAAGATAGAGCTCTTCCAGACATTCTTGGTAAACTTAGCAAAAGTTGTTCCAGGAATAGCATCTAGTCCGCAGCTGAATCATCTTGTGTCTTACAGCATTTTACCACCAGTTAGAATGCCAAAAGTAAGGTGTTGACCATAGTTCTAATGTTTTAAGAGTCAATCACATCCATTTTGCATTTGTAAGGACACTATAGGCTTTGCAACTTTATTCCTGAGGATAAAAATAATATAATACTTTCTTTTCATACAGCATTCTAGGACTTCATTATGGTGTAAGGCATAGCATGAACAGCAAAATAAAAAAGAGAACTGGGCCCAACACAAGCGTCAAATAGATAAATCTTCCACGGGAAAAATCACCTGTGCTTTCTGTAAAGGAGAAACCCGACAGCAAACAACTGAAGTACAATTCAAGCTCAAATTCAGTAACATTACTCGTAAAGTTGGGTCCAATGCATACATCAAACACTTCCCATCTATAACAAGTGTTAGTTTTGGTCCAGGTGCAGAGTGTAAATAGTGCTGTGCTTCCTCAAGGTACTTCTTCAGTTCTTTTTTCACTTCTTCCTTGATAAAACGTGCACTTTCCACTTGGTCACCCTGGAAAAAGAATTCAGTTAACATAATTGATGAGTTGTTTACAATGAAATATGGTATGCATCTGACAACAAGGTGGCTAAGAAATGCTACTTACCCTGTTTTCAACTTCTCTAATCGCATCAGTTTCTGAACTGATGATGAACTGTTTCATCTCATTGTTAATCAAGTTGCACGCTTCAGGAATGATATAGCCACAGAGAATTCAGAAAACTGAGGGTGGAAAATAAGGAAAAGCCACACATCTCAAAGACAAAAATAGAGAAAATTTGGTCCAACAGAATAATCACATACCATAAGCTATATTTATTGCTGTTTCCATCTTGTCCCCAGTCAGCATCCAAACCTTAATCCCAGCTCTAGAAAGAGTCTCAATACAAGCTGGTACTCCTTCTTGAAGCTTGTCTTCTATAGCAGTGCTTCCAATCAAAATAAGATCCTTTTCTATAAGTTCTGCAACCTAAGCAAGTTTACAAGCTATATGAGAGGGTGAATTAAAATGCATCCAAATAAAACATGACATCAAGTTTAACCATCTGATGACTATGGGGAAAAAGGACTTGTTCACTGTAAAAGAATTGACTTGTTCAGGATTCTACCATTAAAAAGTATTTGGCAAGAGTTTGTATGACATAATCTAAGCTCATTGCATTTCTATGCTGCAATAGTTGGAAACCTAACAAATAACAATTTTCAAACATTCATCACACAATAACAAACTGCACTAGCATCTGGCATCCCAACATACCCTGTAATTTACTGAATCACATATAATAAAACAAAAATTAGTAAAAATTTCTAAATATACTACATCAAAGGCTTTCACATGAAAGATATAGCTTTTGATGGCCCCCCAGAAAAAAGCTATGGCAATGAAGGTACTTCTTTCAAAGCAAAATCTATATAATAAGTATTTGATGCATAGCTTATAATGTGAAAGATGATAAAACTAATGATCATTCATCAGTTTTCACCATCATTTATAAAACACAACCCCACCCATCAACACCAAACAAAAATGTCCAGACAGTATATATACCTCATCTAACTTCGTCTCACGATCTCTGAGAGAAGATTTAGCTTGTATAAACTTCTCATTCCAGCTTTCATATGTTTCAGGACTCAAGTCTCTATAGGCAAGGCAAAGGGTACGCAACCCAGCAGACCCAAACTGTTCCAAATGAGCCCTGGTTACTTTCTTTAGATCATCATTTCCAACAGCCAATCTTTCATAAATTACAGTATCAGCACCCTGTAAAAAGCAGGTTTCAGGCCTGGTGTCATTTTCCAACTCAAATTCCAATTGTATATCCATCTCATATAACAAATCTTCAGAAAATATTACCTTGCAATATAATACAAGTCTACCATTCGGATATCGACAAACAACGGACTGGCGCTTTCTTGTGCTATATTAACAACAATTATTATAATTGATGTTAGGGTTATCAAACACGAGCTCCTAAATGGAATATTGGTTGGTAGGAAAGATGTGCATTTACCTGTTGAACTCAAGAACATTCAGAATTTCATAAGCCACATCTTGAATTTTACCCATCTTCTCCACATGAGATTCGCGAACGTATATCATAGTAGGTGTGCGCCTGAGGAAAAACCAACTATTAGCCTCAACAATTAATCACAGGTTTCATAAGCAAGCATCTACTAGTGCAGCAATCACAAACCTGTAGAAGAAAAAACCAAAGTTCTTTGCAGCAGTAACTAAAGCAGCCTCATCAGGAGATGCAGCCTGATATGTAATTTTCTCTGGGGACTCATCTCCTTCAGGAAGCACAGTGTGACAAATAGCAAGACATCTGAAAAATTCCTACAAAAAAAATGAAGATGTATGACTTGAAACACCATGAATTATGGATCACATACATAAAAGTAGAATAAAAGAAAGCAAAAGCCAGTGAATCATACTTCAATCCAAGCAAGAGGGGAAAAAATTGTAACTCTCTTTTTCAAGATCATGACAATTTCCCGGCCACATTCATATGTGGATAAAAGTAGAAGTACAATTATGTCAAACTAGTCTTAGCAATCATATACTACCATCAACAATGGTTTCATATAATACAAGAGTAAACAATCATATATAGAGAGCATCCAAGGTACTGTCATATCCATGCAATAACAAACAAAAACTCTTATCAGAAATACAAAAAAAAAAAAAAAGAGAAAGAGAAAGATCAATTTGATAAGTGACAATAACCTAAACCAAGATCACTCTTTTCAACAAATCATTCCAACTAAAATACACAGAAAAAGGCTCTATGTTTCTAAGAAATATGCTCGCATAAAGCAACAGAAATTGCATCATAATCCTGCTGAATAAAGAGCTACCTTGCATGAATCAGAGTTGGGTTCATTCCTCCAAGCTCCTCGCATAAGCCTGTGATCGTCAAAATTAAACCCCTTCTCCTGAATTGCAGTGGTAGATTTCCGCAGCTGTAAGAAATTCAAAAATATTCAGATTTCCTGATTTCCACACATGGAGAATAGAGAAAAGACTGATAGGAAGAAAAACATCTTTTTTCTCTCAAATATAACAAATTGTGGCTTTTTTCTAAATTAAAAAGCAATACATACTTCTTGAACTTTTATGCCATTCCGCTGAGCTCCTCCCTGCTCTATTTCAGTGACACCAGATCCATAAACCTCTCCTCCAATTGAACACTTAAAGAACTCCATCAAATTTCTTGTTAAAGTGCCGGTTTTATCAGAAAATATATATTCAACCTGACAAGAGCATCCATTCAAAAAACTTCACAAAGCATGAAGTGAAAAATAACAAATTATATTGTTCACAATGGCAGTCCTCCATCAAAATACAATTTGCATACAAAATTTTCATATTGATGACTATACTGACAATAAATAAGCTAGCTGGACGCATACACTATCAGTTTACCTGTCCAAGTTCCTCATTTAAATTGGAAGTCCTGGCCAATGCAGGGGTGTTAGTTTCAGCATGGTACATATGTAGGTCCTTATTGATAAATTGAGTGGACTGAATAAATTTAATCATCTGAAAATGAATTTAAAATCATTATAAAAAATGGCACATTCAGCAAGAATGTATGTCCACTATACTATAGCAGATGAAAATGATTATATCCAAGATACCTACCTCAATAGAAACATATAAAGATATGGGAATTATTGTCGAGTATAGAGTGATTAGGGTAAAGAAAGTTAGAGCTGCAACCTAGTGATCCAACAAAGAGAGTAAAACCATGAGAAAAGTGTGAAGAAAAAGCCAAAACAAAAACATAACTGAAGCAAGCATATAATACCACAAATCGGTTGCTAGGGTTAAACTCTGCAGCCACGCCTTTATCAAGACCTAGATAGTAATACTTCCGGTTTATGAAAATGCCACTGCAGATTTTCATGAAGCAGAAAACATTACCTATTGCCCAATTTAAAAGGGAGAGAAATAGCAATTTAAGAAAAAATCTTAAAGGCTAGTAAATACCATACCTCCCAATGGCTCCGATGAGGCACATCATGAACAGAGTACCAAAAAGAGCGAGTATAAGTTTATCAAGTTTCCTCTCCAATGTACTCCTCTTGGAAGGAACATTCATGGAATTCATCATGACCTGTTATTGAATCAAGTCATCATAAAGCATTATGAGTAAAGTGTGAGTAAAGGACACAAAATGGAAGATACCAACAAGTGAGTTTATATGACAAGATTTTGTAGCATTATAACATAAAGCATTCGCATACTTTGATAACAAAAGTTGTTTCTATTCTTCTAAAGAAAAACTATTCCTAAAAGAAAAGAGTAACTCATCCAGAGGCAAAATAGGGCCTTTCCAGACTTCCAATCCTTAAATCTTGGACAGGTCTATCTTTGTTGTAAAGCCTTTTACCCATCTTCAGCCTCCGGTTTTCTTCATTTCCCTTTGGTCAACGTTGTCTGAAACCCAAGGTTCCATCCAAGAATAAAGCATTCATCTAGAAGGTGGTTCTTAAAAAATGTCAATACTGACAAGTTACAAATAAAAGACCCTGTAGGCTGTAAGGCGTTGTTGCCAAACATTAGCATCATGTTTAAAATTAGCGGGGACTCGCATATCCACCTTCATTTTTCATTGCATTGCCTTCTTGTGGTTGGTGGTAAGCATTGATAAAGAGTTCTTACTCCAACCAAGAGGTTTTGGGAGAGGGAATAAACAGCAAAGCGTTATATACGCCAGTTTTACAATATTCAATGTGTCAGTGTACAGTCTCTTATTGAGAATTCTCAAGTATAATTCTCTATTCAAATGTAAGCTTTATTTGATATATGTTTTCTTAGCATTCAACAGGAAAGGTACTGTTCTGGTTTAATATCTGTAGCTTTTCTTTTGTAGGATATTTTCCCCTTTCCCTTCGAGTTGTCTGGTCATTAATAGAATTTACTTTATCAAATGAATCTGCTGCACTCCACATTTGTAGAAGAAAAATAACAAATTAAGTCAGGACCTACAGTCAACATAGAATTACTTTTCTGAAACCTACTGGGGCTATCTCAATTATCAAAAACAAGGGAATCCGTCATGCATTTGTTAAAGAAGTTGAGATGCAATGTGGGTAAGCAAGGATTAACAAGAACTGCACAGCAATTTGTAATACAGACCTTTGTTTCATGACCTGTAAAAACAACAGCACCAACAATGTACTCTGTGTTCCTAAGACTACATCCCTGGAAACAAAAAATAGATGGTTAACAAGCAAATCCTAGATTAGTTACTTCACCAAAGAGTTATAGGAAGTCACTGATCAAAGAGATTTAAGAAAATGGATATTTTTCATTTGTTTTCTTTTAAATTGAGAATCATGCAGCAGTTAAGAGAAGCGTACAATAATTATAATCTGTCTAATTTTGTGATAGAAAAAGAAGAGGAACATAAATATTAGGATAATGTTTAAGGAAGAAGGATTCGAACATACTCTTAAAAGAATTTGGTTTGGTGAGAGAGGCAATGTTTGCTTTTGGAACATGAGATTTCCCGTGAAAGTGTATAGTGAGTTGTTTGGTTGCTCACACTGCACCTCACCTGCAGCAACAAAAGGAAGACTTGTAAGGTCATTCACGCAATCATGCTCAAAAGGTGGAATTTAAACCACACAGGAAAGAAAAGACAAGGAATATTGCTTAAATGAGAACAATACATAATATGTATTTGCGATATAAATTAGTATATGGAAACAAGTAAAATTATGCAACACCAATCACTATAAGTAATCAAAATAAAGACAAGATACTGTAAACCAACCACTTCTCATTAAGTCAAGATTGATGTACAGCCACAGGCAATGTGTGAGATATTGGGCTAGCAATTTCAGACACAGCACATATGAATATTGTGCATAGAGCACTAGAATGTGACAATAAGGAGGACAAGGAGAAAACTAAGTTCGAAAAAAAAAATCTACCAAAAATATGATAATTGAGGAGCTTAAACTGACAGTCCATGGACATTGAAGGACACCCTATCTAGTCACTAACTTTCATTCTCTCCAGAAGACAATCACTGCCTTGAAAAACAGGAGGGAATCAGCAATCGACATGTTCCTTCCATCACATATTAGCTAATTGTGAGTTATATGGTCTGTGCAATGACTTCTTGACATTATTAACGAAAGTTTCCTAAGCACATAATTCTAAACCTTAAGCATGTAAAAACACCCAGATGCATATACTTGTGGCCTGCAAACCCAAAATAACCTTTAAATTCAGCAGCTTTCTCAGGAGTCAAGTAATCCCACGTCCTTTCTAGTGCCTTTCTGATCTTCAAATTTGTTTCCCCATCCAAATTTGCAGTCTGAAAACAGAAGGCAAATTAAAGAAAATAAATGAAAATATAAATATTACCAGCTGATCAGTTCACACTTTCAAGTTTCAAGGCAATATCGATGAAATAAGGAGACCAGCAGAAACAACAACAATTATTATAGTAACTATACAGAGTATGGTAAAAGAAAACCTCAACGTAGCAGACACCATCTGCATTTGTACTTGCTAGGAAAAGCAGATCCGCAGGAAAGAATCCATCCTGCTTAACCTGTAATCAATGCAACATAAAGCTATAAACAAACAGATAATGAGAGGAGAAGCTTTCAGAGAAAGTTTTATGGATAGTGATTATAATGACGACAGTTATTTTCCATATAATATGTATAAGGTAGTTGAGTCAATCTTGAATACCAAATCCTAATAAATAGTCAACATAAATCAAGTCATCTTTGAAAATAGAAGAGAATTGTGCTTCCATAAAATGCATTTCCACATGTCTCTTACAGTTCGCACAATCAGCACAACAGCAACATGGTGACAGACAATATTTATAACAGTCAGAACTAGCCAATAATTTCACTATTGTCAGGGAACAAAATGGTTAAGGATCCAAAATCTGTATAGCCTTATCTAGTCACCTTTGACCTGTAGCTGCATTACGTCACTTAAACCAACCACTACCACCAAAAGAACAATAGCAGCAGCAAATAAACAAAGAGAATTTAAGGGGGAAAAAGCCAGCAATAATAATGTATCCATAAAACACTCTCCAGCAGTATGGGTTTTGCCTAAGAGGGTCCCATTTAGCAGATTTATTTCCCACAAAAGTAGCAACTTCTTAATGCTCAAACAGCAGTACTTTTCATTAGGTTCCCAAATTCCACCTTTCAATAAAACTTAAATCCCAAAACATGATAAGCCTACCAAGCAGAAGCTAACAAATAATTTAACAAGATGTGCTAAGCAAAAGCACAAGGAAAGTTTCGTTTTAAATACACTCCTCTAATAGTTACAATAACGAAAGCAGGTAAAATGAAAATGATGAAAGCTGATGTTATAAGGCGACATAGCAACATTACAAAATAAGTTACAGAAGTCAAGGCAGGGCCAATAATAAGGAGGTTATGACAAGCATCCCTAAAGAAACTCTGAAAATACCATAAAGAGGATGACATCAACTACCAGAATGTTCTTCAAAACTTAATCTAGTCCTAAAGCACATCAACATCCAATGGAAAATATAAAATTGCAGCACACAGAAGCCTTTAAGCTCCAGGGACCTGTACCCTTACACAGAGGGGTTGTTATGGGCTCATGGACCAAACTGCACCCATTTGAAGGGATAATGGCATTAAATACAAAGAATTCATCTTTACAGTGAAATAACAACAAACTTAAGCACGCTCACCCGGATAATGTCTCCAACCTGCAACTTCTTCCAGGGAACAGCCACCCACTTCTCATCTTGCAACACGTCTATGAGGGTATTGTTAATTACCATATCATTCTGAAAACGCTTCTGTTGAACATAATTAAGAAACAAAAGAATAGGAAGTGAGCATTTCTCCCAACACTGACGTTAACAGTGAAGAAGACACTAATGTAATTCACTCTTTAACACATCATTCTGAAAGAGGAATCGAAAGACAAAGCATGAAAACCACAAGAACCATGAATAACACTCACCCAGTCCTCAAATGCCTCCTTAATGAGAGAGACAAGCAGCACCAGGGTCAGAGGGACGACATTTGTCACTGGATTAACAGGACTGAACCATCAAAAAAACTACTTAAGTACAATGTGTATGCATATTAGATACTAGAAAATGTAAAAGCAAGGATTAAGAAAAATCTTGAGGATAGTTATCAAAAAGTGCAACAACCTCAGCAGTATACAATAGCACACGCAGAATCTTAACAAAGAACAAACAGCTTTCAATGACATTAAAAACAACACTCAAAAAAAGCTGAAATGCTAACTAAGGACAGGATCAAAACTTGTGCAAAGAAAAATGAAAAAAGTCCCACATCTGAATTGAAGTAAGCTAACTGCTTCAGAAGCTTGGTTACGCAGGAGCTTTTATAGTTATTTATAATTTTCATGCTTTTTTTTATTTTAATTGTTTGTAACCGTGCATCTAGCACGTGACTTCAAAATATTGGATGGCTAGGATTAGAAAGTTTTTTTTAGGAGTTTAATCTAGGGATAGAATTAAAATTTTTAATAGCAAACCTAGTATAAACAATCTGTAAATCATATTTAAAGCTATTATTCATCAATAAACTTGAGAAACTAGGGGTTTTATTAAACCCTGAATTGAATTTGCAGTTCCAGCTTCTTTCCTACTTGTTTCTAGCCCTAATTCTGCTGATCTATTGCTTTTTTTCTCCATAAACTATGCCACCTGGAGCATATCAAGCAAAAGCCATAAATTTACAACTCCCATGAAGTAATAACACACTACAAGTTTAAAAGTAAAAATCTGCCAAGTCATACAACAACAAGGAGTAAGAAACAATTCAGAAAACGCTAAGAGAAAATCCTTTCTTTGTATCTCTATAGACATGCATTTATGAGCGTAATCCTGAACGAACTACAAGTTAAAATTTGGTTAAAGATATTCGCCTAGGGCATTTTCAGGAAAGACTTTGCGCAAGCTACTAGCAATGCAGGTCTATCTAGAACAAGTTTAAATTATGATACATACCTGATTGGTGTCGTTGATAAGATCGAGATCATGAGAAAATAACAATTCGCCACCCGCCTGAACTGCCAGTGTTAAAAAAAACACGGAATTTTCAAGAATCAAGATAACCAAAAGGATCAAACGAATCAACATAATGACTCTTACACTTGAGACTAACAAAATTACATTATATATTCTAGACCCTGCAATTATTAAACTTGAAACTGAGAAATGCATTAAGCCATGGAAATTATTATTACCTGTTCAAACAATCCTTTGGGGAAAAAAGTAAAGAAGTTGTACTTGGTGGTTGATATTGAATTTCCCTGGATATTATATCATATATTAAAAATGATAATTAAGTTAAACATGACATAATATAGATATTTTGATGAATAAACAAAGAAAAAGCCAAACAGACCTTGAATCTGACAGGGAGATTGGCGTCGCGATCATTGCAGTAAATAGTGCGGTGACCAGGGGCTTGAGGCTGGACTCGGCCGAGTGTTACATTCCGAGAAGGCATCCTTAGACCAGAGCTGGAATCGCGAGTCGGTCTCGACCTGGAACCCCTAACCCTTTCCCATCCACCGCTCATCTTCTTTCACCGGTCCAATTTTTTTTCTTCAATTTTTTTCTCAACAAGAAAATGTGGAATCCAGAGGTTCGGTTCGGTTCGGTTCATAGAGAAGCTTCCCTTTCCCTTTCCCTCCCCCTCCCCCTCTCTCTCTATTGTACGTACGGTCGATGAAACAGAGAGGGAAATGAAAAGAAAATCCCTTCCCCTCTCTCTACTCCTCCTTCGATTCTTTTTCCTATTTATTTTGGCAGTTATTACATAACACCGCATTTTCTCGGTTTTTATTTATTGATTGATTGATTAGTAATTAGTAATGACTATTTAGTATTGATATTTGAAAATATTTATAATTTAGTCCTTCGTGTTTGAAAATCTATAAGCTAGTCTCTCCACTCTAGTTAACCATAATTGGTGGGATTGGCATTATGAAAATGATATATTCACTATTCAGTGCTTATACTTATTGGAATTTTCTAATCAAGTGTTTCTATTTTTATTGCCTTAACAGAATATAGCGGAGACACTTGATTAGGAAAAAAGAAGAAGTTAAGACACTTAAATTGAAACAATAAAGTAGAGGGACTTGATTAGAAAAGTTTAATAAGTATAGATACTGAATATATCATTTTCTCGATCGGCATTGGATGAAGTGATGGTTTCCGGATAAAGACACGCGCATGTTGGATCGCTTTGCCACCTTTTTCTTCAAAAAAATTAGGATAGGAAGTTTCCAAGAAGCCCGGAGGAAGAGGACTTGTGTTGGACGGCGCCGTTTTATGAGATGTCGTTGAATTTCAGTTTGTCAGTTGAGTGATGAGTCTGCTGACCGTGAGACATGTCCCTATAATCAGTTGTGAAGAGATAGGGGTTGGTTGAGCTAGTTTTACTTATATCAGAGCTTTTGAACAGGTGGCCCCCGTTTATATTGTTAAGGATGCGTTCGCCTGTGTTATAAAGCATGTGTTCGGAATGTGTTTTTCAAAATAAATTTTTATTTAAAAATATATTAAAATATATATTTTTAATATTAGCATATTTAAGAGTTTTAAAAAAAAAAAACTGGAAACTTTGATTAAATCATTGACCCACGGACCGAACCTTTAATCAATGTGACCATCAAATCAAGTTTTATAATCATAATTTGACATTTAATATATGCATGTATATATGTGCAGATATATTACATTTAATTAATTTTGTCTTTTTATTTCCTTTTTTTCTAATAAATCCTCCATTGATAAAATTATCCTTCCTTCGTTCATCAAGAAATTTTACAGTGGTTATTAAATAACTAATAATATTGTATTAAATATTTTTTGAGTGCTATAAAAAAATATTATCATTTGTTTACCGTCAGTAGACAAGTTTTAATTGCATCGTTGATCAAATAGGGTTCCTTACAGTCGATCAAGACTAAATTAAAAAGAAAACAAAAAACAAATCTTTGTATAATAAAAACTAAGCAAACAAATTCATAGTTTGTTGCTCGTCTGCTCACAACTTATGTTCTTATATTTAATTAATTTTAATCATGATTTTCATTTCCATTCAATGCAGTATCTACTGGGTCCACGAGTGAGTAATTGCTGCATCTCATACCTTTAATTGCCATATTTTTTTAATTCTCAATACGTAAGAAAATCCGATTTTTGTGTTTTGATAATTAATTCTTGAGAAAATAATAGAAATTAACAAATATTAATTTTATGTAATTCATTTTTAGCAATACATTCACTACTATTAAAAAAAAAAACAAATCTTGTATGTAATAGAGCATCAAGTATATCAAATCTTTCTTGTAAATAAGCAATTGAAGTTTAGTTAAGATACGCTGATCCAGACACCTACGTTACAAAAAAAAAATATTTTTCTTTACGATCTAAAAAATATCTTTACCCGGTAACTCATGAGTTATCATCCATTACAACATCCATATCATCAAAAAATTATCATTTAAGAAAATAATTATTTCTCTTGATATAATACCAAAACAAATAATTTATTTTCATGACAACACACTATATAAATCGATAAAATAATAAGATATATATAATAACAAGTTGAATCGATCACTCCAAACTTTTAAAATTAATGAACTTACTAAAACAAATGATTTACTATCATGACAACACATGATATAAATTGATAGGATAATAAAATATGTATAATAAGGAGCTTAATCGATTGATCACTCCAAACTTTTAGCATTAACTGACTTACTAAAACAAATGATTTATTTTCATGATAACACACGGTATAAATTGATAGAATAGTAAGATATATATAATAATGAGTCCAATCGATCGCTCTAAACTTTTAAGATTAACAAACTTACTGATAATAATAATAAGATATATATAATAATGAGTTTATTCGACGACTCCATACTTTTAGGATTAACAAACTTACTGTTAATTTAAAGATACGATAAATTAATGATTATATTTGATAATTTTTTTATTTTTTACTAAGAAAATTTGTACAGAAGGTATAAGGTTTTTTTTTAAAATATAATATTTTAGTATGGTCTTAAATAAATTAAATTTAGGCCATCAGTATACTTTTTAATTGATATGAATTTAGCTTTGTTACATAATTATATTTTTCTACACACAAAAATAACATTATCAACTTTGTCTAGAAACCTGTATTTTCCCCCCAATATTTTTTAAGCCTTCTCATATTAATTTCTTTCGAGCCAAGAAGGGCCTGTTTTGTGAATTTCTAAATATACCAAGATCTTGAAAGATATTAAACAATACAATGTGCTCTTAAAATTGCCTTTTTTTAATTTTACTCCATAGAATTTGTTGCCATGCTGATAAGCGGTAACAATACTGCTTGATTCTCTTATTATACCTGGTGCGCCTGACTTTCATCAAATGATTTATATAGGGTTTTTCTCGTAAAAATATTAGAAGAAGCTTTCAAAGAAAGGCAAACACTTTTAATTATTATTTTTTATAATTTCCTAAAGGAAAGTTCCTTTCTTCTTGGCAAATCAGAGTCAATATTGTTAAGAGAAATCCCAGAAATCTTGAATGATGATAAGGGCGGGCAATGAGAATAACATCATTAGCTTAGTAACTCCTTAATAAAGAGTCAAAATAACTACACTAGAATTATAACTCCAAATCAAAGCATGGAGGCAATGCTAGTGGAAGCCTACAATAAAATCGTCAAAACACTAGTATCTGATCACACCAGACATTAGAGTCAACAATCTTAGACAAAAGCACTCAATCAAACAAAGCATTGACCCTCAATCATACCAGAAAGCAATGCGGATCAAGTGAAATGTTTGCAAGCCTATAACAAAATAGAGTAGACCAACTGATGATCTCCGAGTTTAGCATCATGAAACAACTCCCCCTCAGTTAGTGTTCCTTTTGTAATCACCGCACATATTTCACGTTTTACAACCTAAACAAATGGGAAATAATTGCCGAAACTTGGGATGAAAGAAACTAACAAGAGAATGCCTAAAACATCGTAAAAAAAATTATTAAGACAAGTAATCCAACATGTGATCAGTGTTAACATCTAGCCTAAGTTTCAAGTGATTTATGAATCTGATTTAAACATGGTCCTAAAATGACTGCAGGTTGATCATCAACAAATAACAGAGCAGTCCGCTCAATCAAATGCAGAATAACAGTGGAAGATGAAATTCCGAGGTAAAAACTGAAATCATTTCAGGGACGTGAAATAAATTCAGACCTTGTCTTTAGAACCTTTCTCTTTGCGACGAAGCTCTAACTGTTCAGGTGTTTCTGTCTGCTCTACAACAAGAACTCGATAACCCTGCTCTTCAAGGCAGCTTGTTAAATTTCATTGGAGAAACAAAGAAGGCTAAATAAAAAAAGGAGAAAATAAGTACAGGCCAACCTTTCTAGCCAATTTCTCCACATTCAAAGAGAAGTTCTTCTCTGGAAAGCCACAGTGAGGTTGTTCTCCCTAAGCATCCAAGAAGGAATCATATAATAACTTGAGTCAAAATCCAAAGAAACAAATAAATTCCAAAATATGTAACCAAGAATAGAAGACAAATGCCTCAGGCCAATTTTGATGCCTTCTGATTAAATGATTGCATTGAGAAAGAGTCAACAAAGACAGCAGAGTCCAAAAGATAGTATTCATGATCGTTAGCACTTAATGAATCCTACCTTCATATATTGCAAATCTAGTTCTTTAGCTCCTACATGGGCATCCATTTCAAAGAGCTCATAAAATTTGCCCATCTGCACCAGCAGAAATGATATAATTATTATTAGGCAGAACCTAGTAAAGAGAGATTTGATGAATGTATGAAATCCATCTGACTTATGTACATACATTGAAAAACAAAACCTTATCCATGTGCTTTGACTTAAACTCCCACCATTGTCTCTGCACATAACAAACAATGAAATTCAAGAAGACAGCTCCTTCAATAGTTTCAAACCAATCAGTGTATGAAAGCCCCTAACTGGCCACCTGTTAAACTCTTTGCAAACTCAGCGGGCAAGTATAGAGTCCTGCTACATCTCCAGGACGCCTTCTCTTTGCATCCCTGCGTTCTCTGTTTCAGAATCAAGGCAAGTAGCAATCAAGGGTGATGCTTCATTCAAAACAACAAACAGTTGGAGCTTCATCAACTATTTACTGTGTTCTTTATTTATTTACTTAATTATTTTGCTGGGTTGACCTCACTACATTAAGATGTACATCAGTGGGCCTAAAACATGAGATTCACATGCGTGAGAAGGGTTAAAAATGAAAATAACGCAGGCAAACAATGCACTGAAAGAAGTGCATGGTTTCTCCATTCTCTTCAAAATGATGTACGATCATAGGTATGAATGAAGACTAGAGCATATGGACCACATTGTTGCGATGAGAACTTACCGTCCAAGAAATGGAAACTTTTCAGCTTCACGCGTGCTAAATCTTTCTGATGCATCAGTCATCAAGGCATTTTCAAAGCCATTAAAAACTCCATCTGCAGTAAAACATGCACAAATTCAACAACAGCGATGCGTGACCTAATTGTCATTTTTTCCCCTTTTATGGGAATGTAAAACCTTGTTCTAGCTCCTTTTATTCAAAAATTTTATAGAAGCAAACATTTACTGTAGCGAAATAATTATCCTTGGGCAGTAACCGTGATCATAGCATAAATGAAGATATGCTACTGCAGAGACAAACATATCCAGATAGAAACTACAAAGAAAAGGAAGCCCTTTGAATCATAAAGAAACTCTCATGTAATGTCTAACGAGTCAGTATTTCCAGCCTGTCCAACAATACCCATTTTGTTATTGACTTCAGTACGTCTTTTTAGGATTTTCTAAATAAAATGTGATGAATCCATGTCATAAATTTCTTCCAACAACCCTCCTTATCCCAAACAAATAGAGAAGGAAAAAAAATTACTCGCTCTCCTTGTTCTTTACAGGATCCACAACTGAAACCCTGACTCCTCCCGTACTCGCATCCCCACCACTCTTTCCCTTCTTTCCCAAATCGAACTTTCCACCTTCTCCACTCGCTTTCCTTTTCCTCGAATCCTTCCCACCTCTCTTTCCTTTCTTGCCATCATCCGCTTCTTCCTCATCCATCAAATTAACGTCCTCCTCCTCGCTAACATCCTTCTCCGCATTCTTTCCCCAATCTTCATCACTCGAGTCGTCACCACCACTACCACCACCAGCACCGCCATTATCGCCCTCGACATTCTCCATCTCATCATCTTCAAGCACAACCTTCCTAAAACCCAAAGAACCCCTGCGCAACCTCTTAAATTTCTTAACACATGGCTCTACCCACTCAATCTTCTCATTGCTCAAATCTGTTAAGATACTGGCATGCAAACCCGACAAGATAAAAGGTAAGGGACAAGATAAAATGAGAAATTAGACACACAAGAATTTACGTGGTTCACCCAATTTGGCTACGTCCACGGGCAAGTATAGAAGGATTTTACTAATTAATGTGGAAATTACAACCTCTCTCTAACAATAAGAGAACAACTGAAATCTCTCTATTACTAAGAGAAAACACCTCACTTACTATCTCACAAAATACCTCATAATTATGTGGGATTACTTTCCCTCTCTCACTCTCCTCTTCTCTTTTATTTCTCTCTTGGTGTGTGTTCTATGGCAAGGATGCACTGCCTATTTATAGGCAAGCATCCTTGCCTTTGTCTTGCAAAAGATAAGAGCAA